>Ga0310690_10001136_pt1 | contig 49477 bp, 43 predicted proteins | sample AusTroGonzalo_MG_2_FD_207661 | JGI IMG/M metagenome (GOLD analysis project Ga0310690, IMG submission 207661) | Bovine rumen microbial communities from tropical cattle in Woodstock, Queensland, Australia - Gonzalo_04 (v2) (version 2) | ecosystem: Host-associated > Mammals > Digestive system >... | reverse complement strand
TGTAAAGCTTGCTCGTAGTCTTGCTCCGAGCAGGGGATGTAATAGTGATTCTTGTATAAACTCTGGGGATTGTATGAATGTTGCATGTCAATCCACCATCTGCCTGAAACCTTGTGGCAGAGGAACACCAGCGGGTCCTCGACGGTTTCAAGTTGCACGTTATAGCGCACGAAGTCGTTGCTGTTGTATTCGTTCGGGGTGTCGATAATTCTTTTTGAGAAGCCCTCGATGAAATACCATATCATTTGGGCTACAAGGTTGGCTGCACGCGAGTTGATGTCGTAGTGCGGGTTGTATTCGAAGAAGCCGATGGACGATAGCTTGTTGTTCAGTCCGGCATAGCGGGCCATCTGGCAGGCTTCTTCACCGGTGAAGCCGTTGGGCGAAGCGTTTTTCACGCCAGGAGCATCGGCCGCACGGATAGCGGCGATGTCGAAGCTCACGATGTTGGCGTTGCGGATGAGAGGCTCGGTTTGCTCAAGGTTCTCTCTGACGGCACCCAAGCGATAGGCTTCGAAGAGCAGCTGCTTCATCAGTTCGATGTTCTCGGCTGAGACGTAGTACGATTGGTAGCCGATGTTGGTGAAGTTGAACAGGTAGTTGGGCTGGTGGAGGATGATACGGCTCAGGTAGGAGTGTGAGTTGAGGGCATCCTGGTCGTTGCCGATGTCAAACAAGGGGTCGATGGAGACGATGTTGACCAGTTTGCCTATGGGTTCGTACACTTGGTACATGGTGAAGGTGGCGTCCTGTCCACCTCCGATGATGACGGGGACGACCTTATGTTTCATCAACTCGGTAAGCACCTCTTTGAGGGCAAAATAGGTGTCGTTGGCTTCATTGCCTATCTTGACGTTGCCGATGTCGATGAGTTTGAGGTCGGGCCAATGGTTGAAGAGGAGATAGAGGGCCTTGCGGATATAGTCCACACCGTCGGCACAGCCGTGGTTGTCGACAGCCCCGCGTTCTTCCTTGAGGCCAATCAGGGCGATGTCTGCCGAGTCGATGTCAGGGAAATCGTCCTCGTTTCGATAGACGACAAGCGTCTCGCCCAGGGTTTTCTGTCCTGGGCGAGGACTCTTGCCGAAACATTTCTCGGGAACTGGATCGAGAAAGATGCTGATATCCATTATTTATAGAGCTTCTGCCAGTTCTTGTACTCACGCTCGCGCCAAGGGGCGTTGTGATAGGCATAGCTGACGATAGCGGGGATGACGGTAGTGCCTTCGGCATAGACCATCTGTTGCAATTCCTCGCTCACCTTGCCCCACGAGCCGGCCTCGAGCAGCGTCGATGACGAGCAGGCGCCGTCGCGAACGTCGGCCACGGTGATTTGGATGGCGTATTTGTGCATGGGCACTTCAACACCGAGGATTTCAGCGCAGACCACGGTGTCCTGGGCGAAGTTCTTGGGCGTACCGCCACCGACCATGAAGAGACCCGACTGAGGGCTGTTCATCTTGATTTCAGTCAGTTCAAGGAAGTCGGCCACGCTGTCGATGCTGACGTAGGGTTTGCCGGCCTTCTTGCGGAGCCACTGGTGCTTGCCGATACCGAAACCAGCCGAGCTATCGCTGAAAGCGGGGCAGAAGATCGGCACGCCGCATTCGTAGCAGGTCTGGATGAGGCTCTCTTTCTTCACCCCGTGACCGTTGGCGAGCCATTTACCGACCTCATAAAGGAACTCGCGGCTGCTGTAGGGACGGCACTCGAGGGTGTCGGCCACGTCGCAGGTAGCTTGGTCGCAGGCCTGCAGCTCTTCCTCGTCGATGAAGGTATCATAGATACGGTCGATGTAGAGTTCACGCAGCTTGGTGTCGGGAATGACGTTCTCCTTCGTGCCGATGTAGTGCTTGTAGCCAAGGGCTTCGAAGAGGTCCATGTCGATGATAGAGGCACCCGTGCTGACCACAGCGTCCACCATCTTGTTGCGAACCATCTCCACGTACACCTGCATGCAGCCGGCGGCTGAGGTGGAGCCAGCGATGGTGAGGATGTTGGTGCAGTCCTTCTCGGCAATCATTTGGCAGAGGATATCAGCGGCGCGGGCCGTGTCACGCGAGGTGAACGACATCTTGCGCATTGCATTAATCAGTTCCGTTGAGTCGTACTTCTTGATGTCGATATGTTCGACAACGTCTTTCAGTAGGTCTTTCTTTTCCATTTTCATTGTATTTAGAATTCAGATTTCAAGATTTAAGATTGCAAAAATACCACTTTTTTGAAAGAGCGGAGAGAATTGTGGAAAAAACTGTATCTTTGCAGCCGCAAAATCAAACCGTACTATCGCTGAGATGAAGACAATCGGTTGACATCAAGGCTCGTGCGGGAATCATAACAATCTGATCCGGAGGAACTTCAAATGGAAAGGAGAATAGGCACAGTCCTGATTTATGTGGAAAACCGCGAAGCCGCGCCGCAAGTGAACGCGGTGCTCTCACGCCATGCGGACATCATCATTTGCCGCCAAGGTTTTCCAAGAGCAAATTACAGCCTCATTTCCGTCATCTTTGAAGGCACCACCGACGAGATAGGTTCCCTCACAGGCCAGCTGGGTCGCATCGAGGGCATCGAAGTGAAGTCGGCGCTACTCAAGAATCATTAATTTAAAAACATAAAGCTATGCAATTTCATCCTGAAAAATGCCGCATCCCGGACGAGCCCAACAAGCCGTTTATCTCATCGGAAGAGATTTGGGACTACATCAACAACACCAAGAGTACCCCTGAGCGTGTACACGAAATCATCCAAAAGTCACTCGACAAGAATCGCCTGACTTTGGAAGAGACCGCAGTCCTTATTAATACCACCGACCCCCAGCTGGTGGAAGAAATCAAGGAAGGCGCCCGCGAGCTGAAACGCCGCATCTATGGCAACCGTATCGTGCTGTTTGCCCCTCTCTATGTGGGCAACTACTGCGTCAACAACTGCTCCTACTGCGGCTTCCGTTCCTCTAACAAGGAACAAATCCGCACCACCCTCACCGATGAAGAGCTGGTTCGCAACGTGGAGGCTCTGGAAGAAGACGGACAGAAGCGTCTCATCCTTGTCTATGGTGAGTCGCCGAAATATTCTCCCGAGTACATCGCCCACACTGTGAAGGTGACCTACGCCACCAAGAAAGGCAAGGGCAGCATCCGCCGCGTGAACATCAACGCCGCTCCTTTGGATGTGGAAGGCTTCCGCACCGTGAAAGAGGCTGGCATCGGCACCTATCAGATTTTCCAAGAGACCTATTGCCCTGAGATTTACAACGAATATCACCCCAAGAACACCTTGAAGGGTAATTACGAATGGCGCTTGACCGCTATGGACCGTGCCCAGCAGGCAGGTATTGATGACAACGGTCTGGGTATCCTCTTCGGTCTGTACGACTGGCGTTACGAGGTGCTGGCTATGATTCGCCACACCAACCACTTGGAGGCTTGCTTCAACGTGGGTCCGCACACCATCTCCTTCCCGCGTATCAAGGACGCTTCTGGCTTGAGCATCGACAAGAAGTACTTCGTGGATGACGATACCTTCGAGAAGATTATCGCCATCTTCCGTCTGGCTGTGCCTTATACGGGTATGATTCTGACCGCCCGTGAGGATGCCGCTTTCCGCGTGAAAGCCATCGAATACGGTATCTCTCAGATCGACGGCGGCACCAACCTGCAGATTGGTGACTACAAATACCACCACGAGGAAGAGGAGAAGAACAGCGACAAGCAGGAGAACCAGAACCTGCACCGCGAGCAGTTCAAGATTGGCGACGACCGCAGTTTGGGCGAGACCATCGACGAACTCCTCGACCACGACTTCATCCCGAGCTTCTGCACGGCTTGCTACCGTTTGGGCCGCACGGGTGAGCACTTCATGGAATTCAGCGTGCCGGGTTTCATCAAGCGCTACTGCACGCCGAATGCTATCCTGACACTGACGGAGTATCTGGTAGACTATGCTACCCCTGAAGTCGCCGCCAAGGGTTGGAAGTGCATCGAGAACAATTTCAAGAACGTCGACCCGAAGTTCTTGGATGAATTGAAAGCCCGCATCGAGCGCATCAAGCAGGGCGAGAGAGATTTATACTTCTAAAATAGGTTCAATCACAGCAAACAAGAGGAGCCGGCAGCGTAGGCCGTCGGCTCCTTTTATTCAGTTCGCTTGGTTCAGACTCTTAATGTGCTGGTACCTGAATTCGTTAACTATGAGACAGAGATTATTGTTGGCTCTTATGCTGGCTTGCCTTACTTTGACGACCTTTGGGCAAAAGCCGTTGTCGTTGAAAGTGATGACGTATAACGTCCGCCATTGCGCAGGAATGGACATGGTGATAGAATACGACCGAACGGCTGCCGTGATTACCCGTCAGCAACCTGATGTGGTAGCGCTTCAAGAGCTTGACAGCATGACCCGCCGCTGCGGACAGCGAGACCAGATGGGTGAATTGGCTGTCCGCACACAATACCATCCTGTCTTCGGCAGTGCCATTGACTTCGACGGAGGCAAATACGGCGTGGGTATCCTCACCCGAGAGCTGCCTTTGAGCGTCAAACGCATCCCTTTGCCTGGCGACGAACCTCGTGTGCTGTTGGTAGTAGAACTAAAAGACTATGTGCTGGCCTGTACCCACTTGGATCTTGAGGAACCGGAACGCTTAGCATCGGTTCCTCTCATCGTAGAAGAAGCCCAACGTTGGCAGAAGCCTTTCCTCTTGGCGGGCGACTGGAACGACACTCCCGATTCGCAGCTACTTCAAGAGCTGACAAAGCATTTCAGCCTCCATTCCGGCGACGCCCCCACTTATCCTGCTGACGAGCCCCAGGAATGCATAGACTACGTAGCCTCATACAAAACACATCCTGTTGAGACCATAGAAGCTCAAGTGATTAATGAGCCAGAGGCATCTGATCATAGGCCTTTGTTGGTGAAGCTACGGTTTCTTCATCGTTTTAATTATTGACAACAATCTTTTGAGTCCTAACTTTTTCGCCATTAATAAGCTGCAAGACATAAACTCCAGTGGCGAATTTGTTTGTGCTTAGTTTTGTATTGCCGTTGATGATAGTACTGCTGACAATGTGTCCCTGAATGTCAATTAGCTGTAAGGTGGCTTCACCATAATTGCTGATGCTGTATTCGCTTCCATCATAGTAAGCAAAGGTCTCTATGTTTGTAGTAGGTTCATTCTCAGCATCATTGGCACTAAACACCAAACGGAATCGTGACGCATAATCAGTAGGTTTATACCTTGTGGGAAATAGAGCCGGGCATTATCCTTGTTGAACACAAACTTTCTCAGTTGGTTCTCGAAACGCATAACTTCCTATGGAAGTAACAGAATATGTAATACTATTATTAGTAACACTTGATGGCAAAACAATAGCTCCTTCAGGTTCTGCGTACCCACTCCATGGCTCATCTATATAAGTATTTGGATGAGTTATAGTTACATTTGAACCTGATATATTGTAGTACAAAGTCTGCCCTGATTCGCATACCGACGAAAAATCATAAGCATACATTTTCCCAACCACTCCAAGCATTAGGGTAATTATTATGGCCACAACCATCATTCTAAATTGTAAAAATCTCTTTTTCATTGTATTCTTGTTTAGTTTATTCTCGTTTCCCATCCTCAATCCGACATAAAAAGCGTGGAATTTATTTCTTGCTCGACTCACGGGTTACCACGCCCACCCATCAAACAAGTCATTCCAAGCCGTAGCAACTACGGCATTTATTAACTTGTCCTTGATGTATGTCCTCATTGAGGACGATGTGGAAAAAGAGACTTAAGGATAGTCACAATTGCTATCTATAAATATTTCGTATTCAGTCGGATGCGCCTACTGCCCTTTGTTCATTCGCTATTTCGTTTAGTTAGACTTTGGGGTTAGCGTATCATATCAATTCCTATAGTCGTATTTGTATTGATAATGTAATCAAAAGACCGCTGTCTTGCGGAGCGAGAAAGCTCTCCAACCCATCCTGCTGACAAGGGTTGAGAATGTGATACGGTCGTGGACAGGAACTTCCAATTGATAAGTGTCTAACGGAGGATTCTCATCATCCACCAAATCAGAAGCATCAAAGAAATATCCCGCCTCGGGTAGCATTTTCTCCGTAATGTCTTGTTGTTGTATCAATTTCGTGGCCGCTAATACTTCTTTTCTTGCCGTAACAAGATAAACCGCATTTTCAACTTCGGGATGGAGATAAGCCTCACGCAGGTCGAGTTGCCCGCCAACAAACGCCATCAAGCGTGGCTCCGAAATCTGAACGCCAATATACTCAAAACCGTTCTCTTCATCTTGTTTGAACAAGGTGCAAAGATACCTCGTACCCATCGCGTCCACTGCCACAATAATCTGTGGCACATCGTAATATTCAAGGGTCTGCATTAAAGTAAGCGGTCTCATACTTCCAACATTTTTAGATTAGACATTTCAAAAGACTTCGTTCGCCACCATGTATGATGTGAACGGTGAACGCCAGTTTGCTTCACCACACCATCGGTCGGATTCAACATCAAAGCTATAACACCCTTGAATTGTTTGAACATGGGCAACTTCAGATTCTTTCGGGCTTTGGCCTCGTCGTCAATGACAGATAGCCCTACGGCCAAAGGCAATAGTTCTCCCCAATTTCGTTCAGGATCTTTCTCTGCATAAGAGCGGAAATCTTCTACGCTATAAGTATCAGAGTTTTGCGCCAGTCTATAAAAAGGATGATCACTAGGCACCAAAATATCCTCAGGTGGACATCCTTGAGGCATCATGCAAGTCCATTCTGGCCGATATTGTGTATAATAATCTCCTATTTTATATGGGGTTAACATGGATAGTCTTTTGTTTTCGGTGGCAAAATTAAGAAGGTTTTCGGAATTGCGCAAATAAAAACCAAAAATCGCTCTTGCGGTAGGCGCGAAAACTAACTGCAGCACTGCAACAACTGCAACAAAAGCCTCTCAGATACCCTTCTGTCAGCCTTTGTGAAACAGACATCGACCACCCATAAACCACATCTAAAACACAAAGCTCCTTTAGAGTTCCCAAGGGTCGGAAAGGTCGATGTCCCAGCCGGCGCGGATTTCGAGGGGGTCTTTGTATTCGACAACGGTTTCAGGCTGGAAGCGGTGATGGTAGTTTCCTGTGCTCCACTTGCCGTTGCCATCAGCATCGAGGATGGCTCGAAGCTGGTATTTAGCGGGGGTCAGGTAATCGAACATCACCTCTTCTTTGTGGGTGATGGCCTGCTCCTTCAGCACCTTACCGCTCTCGTTGAGCAGTTGGACGACGACCTGTTTCATTCCCTTGGGCGGAATGACGGTGATGTAGATGTTGCCGTATTCATCGTCCTTCATCACATGGAAGTCGGTCTTGAAGGCCTCGTTCGTGCGGCCACGCACGCTGAAAAACACCGAGTCGGGCACCTCGATATGATAGCTTGAGTCGGGGGAGAACGGGGTAGTGAGGCGGTATTTCATCCCGATTTCATCGGCAGGTTCAAAGTCGATGCGGTTGTAATAGACGTTGGTGTCGCATTTGAAGACTGCCGAGTCGCGCATCTCATATCTGACGATGGGCTCTGAGAACTTCAGGACGAGGCTGTCGCCAGGTTTCAAGCCCCCCTGTCCGAGGGTGTTGTAGGTGACTTTCAGCGTTTCAGGTTTCTTGTTGCGGGCGTTTTTGTCCTTGAACTTCAGGCTGTAGCGCGAGGAGTCATTAATAACGGTGTCGTGTTTCACATGTACCCAAAGGCTGTCTTTGACATTGGGCGTGAAGTGCCACCAAACTGTATCGTGGGCAGCAGAATGCATCGTGACCAAGTTGAACGAGTCAGGCAGCATCTCAGGGGTCATGATGACGGCGTCTTTTGCCGGATGACGGAAGACGAAGCGCAGCATACCCTCCTCGACGAGCTTTTTCTCCAATAGCATCTGAGTGGAGTCCACCTCGGTGAACATATAAAGGGTGAGGTCAAGGGATTGCTGGTTGAAAACACGTTCGAGTTGGGTCGTTTTGGGAAGGGTTTGAAGCGTATCGGAAGGTTGAGTAATGCTATCTGAGGGGACGGGTGCAATAGAGTCGTTGATAAAGAGTGTGCTGTCCATTGCGGTCGAATCCACAGGTTGGGGTTGAGGGGGCGTCCAGGGATAGGAGGCTGGCACTAAGGTGTCCAAAAACGCCACTTCCTCGTTCGGCAAATCGAAATAGAGATTGGAATTGACGTCCTTGAGGGCAAAGACCAGGTATTTCTTGTCGGCTAGACCGTCCAGACGGAAGTGCCCTTCCTTGTCAGTCTTGGTGATGTAATTGGGTGCAACGGACAACGGAAGGGAGTCAAGGTTTTCGCGGTCGGCAGCATAGAGACCCACGTAGGCGTCTTCAACAGGCTTCTTGTCTTCAGCGCTGAGCACCTTTCCGGCGATACGCAGGGTGTCGAGGTGGTCGCCTGTTGAGAAGCTGAAGACGTAGTCCTTAAACTGGTTGCCCTCGTGGAGGTCCCTGATGGCTGAGCCGAAATTAATAGTATAGGTGGTGTTGGCTACCAGGGTTTCCTTGAACTTGATGACGACGGTCTTGTTTTTCAGCTTGATGTCGGGCTTTTCGCTCATGGGTGGCGAGATGAGCACGTTCTGTTTGGCGTTCTCAAGGGTGATGTATTCGTCAAAAGTGATTTCAATCTGCTTGCCTGTGAAGTTGGTGCTATGGTTCTCAGGCACAGCCTCTACCACCACGGGAGGTCTCTCGTCTTTTGGTCCCCCTGTAGGGGCGACCGCATTGGCGCAACGCTGAGCCAAAAGAGCCGTGAGAACCAGGCCGAAGGCCAGCAAATAATATTTCATCTTCGAAATCATGGGGCAAAAGTAGTCATTTTTGTCGCAATTGCGGTGTAATTGGAATGTTTTTTATTACTTTTGCAGTTTCTTTCTATGGAAGTAATTTTTATATCTGAAATTTAAAAACTTGAAAATATGTACAGAACTCATACCTGTGGCGAACTTCGTCTTGCCGATGCTGGCAAGGAAGTGACATTGGCCGGCTGGGTGCAGCGCACCCGCGACAAAGGCTCCCTCGTTTGGATTGATCTCCGCGACCGTTACGGCATTACCCAACTCTTTTTGGACGGCAGCAGCGACCCGAAACTTTTGGAACAAGCCCGTTCCTTTGGGCGTGAATTCGTGATTCAGGCCAAGGGCACCGTTATCGAGCGTGAATCAAAGAACCCGAATATGCCGACGGGCGAGATTGAGCTGAAGGTGAGCGCCTTCACCTTATTGAACGGCAGCAAGACCCCGCCCTTCACGATTGAAGACGTTAGCGACGGCGGCGACGACCTCCGTATGAAATACCGCTATCTGGACATCCGTCGCAACCCCGTCCGCCAAAACCTTGAACTGCGTCACCGTATGGCCATGCTGGTGCGCAACTACCTGAGCAACCTCAACTTCTTGGAGATTGAGACCCCGATGCTCATCAAGAGCACGCCTGAGGGTGCCCGTGACTTCGTGGTGCCTTCACGCATGAATCCGGGCGAGTTCTATGCTCTGCCGCAAAGCCCGCAGCAATACAAGCAGCTGCTGATGGTGGCCGGTATGGACCGCTATTTCCAAATCGTGCGTTGCTTCCGTGACGAGGACCTTCGTGCCGACCGTCAGCCTGAGTTCACCCAAATCGACTGCGAGATGTCGTTTGTGGAGCAGGAAGATGTGCTGAACACCTTCGAGGGACTGGCCAAGCATCTCTTCAAGGAGATGAAGGGTCTGGAATTCGATAAGTTCCCCCGTATGACCTGGCACGATGCCATGAAATACTACGGTTCCGACAAGCCCGATATCCGCTTCGGGATGAAGTTCGTGGAACTGAATGACGTGGTGAAAGGCAAGGGCTTCGGCCTCTTCGATAATGCTGAATTAGTGGTGGGTATCTGCGCCGAGGGTTGCAGCGAATACACCCGTAAGCAACTCGACGCCCTCACCGAATTTGTGAAGCGTCCGCAAGTGGGTGCTGGCGGAATGGTTTACATCAAATACAACACCGACGGCACGTTCAAGTCATCCGTCGACAAGTTCTATACCCCTGAAGACCTGAAGGTGATTGCCGACAAGTTTGGCGCCAAGCCTGGCGACCTGATGCTGATTCTTTGCGGCGAGGCCATGAAGACCCGCGTGCAGCTCAACGCCTTGCGTCTCGAGATGGGCAACCAACTCGGCTTGCGCAAGCCCGATGAATACGCTCCCCTGTGGGTTATCGACTTCCCGCTGTTGGAATGGGACGAGGAGACGCAACGCTATTATGCGATGCACCATCCCTTCACCGCTCCCAAGCCCGAGGACGAAGCTCTGCTGGACGACCCGAACAAGTGGGGCGACATCCGCGCCAATGCTTACGACATCGTGATGAATGGCGTGGAGGTTGGTGGCGGCTCCATCCGTATCCACGACCGCACCTTGCAGAACAAGATGTTCCACACCCTTGGCTTCACCGACGAGAAGGCTCAGGAGCAGTTTGGCTTCCTGATGGGTGCCTTCGAGTATGGTGCTCCGCCTCACGCTGGTCTGGCCTTCGGCTTCGACCGTCTCTGCTCGCTCTTCGGCGGCGCCGACTCCATCCGCGACTTCATCGCCTTCCCGAAAAACAACTCGGGTCGCGATGTGATGAGCGGCAGCCCCGCCCCGATTGCCCAGGAGCAGTTGGATGAATTGCAGATTGCTTTGAATTTAAAATAAACATAATCTTAACACAATGAAACACAACCTTAGAAACTTACTCGTCGTCCTGCTGGGTTGCTTCATCTTTAGCTCCTGCTCAACGGACAAAACTATTATTGCCAAAGGCGTGAATCTCAAAAAGTATGAATACGCCTCCATCGTAAGCGGCCAAACCATCCATGGTACGGAAACCGACATCGAAATCGAGCCGGGCATCTATGAGGCCATTGAATCCACGCGCTTGCAAATGGTGGGCGAACGCCGTATTGAGGACCTTTCTCCCAAGACGAAGGAGACCCTCGTCCTTGTGAAATATGCTGGCACCTCCAGCGAAAAAGGATCTATCCTCAGTGTCAGTTTTGAAGATTATATGACGGGCAAGACCGTAGTATCATGTCGTTCCTCCAACGGTTTTGCGCTTACGCGCCAAAAGGAAGTGGACAAAGCTATCAAGAAACTGGCCAAACGCATCAAGAGTGTTTGGAAGTGATGATGCATTTTTTGTAGAAAAGGAATAAATCACCAAATATGAAACGATTACTCGTCCTAACCGGTGGTGGCGACTGCCCAGGTTTGAATGCCGTCATTCGCGCCATCGTCAAGAGAGCCTCACAAGAGAAAGATTGGGAGGTGCTCGGCAGCATACAGGCTTACAACGGCATCCTTTGGGAACCGACAGAGATTGTCAGGTTGACACCAGAGATGGTGCGTGGCATACATTTCCGTGGTGGCACCATCATCGAGACCACCAACAAGGGCGGCCCATTCAATTGGCCTGTCAAGAACCCTGACGGCACTTGGACCTCTGTGGACCGTTCAGACGAGATGCTGCGCAAGCTGCAGTATCTAGGCATCGATGCGGTCATCAGCATCGGTGGCGACGGCTCGCAGCGCATCTCGCAGAAACTCTACGAGAAGGGTCTGAACATTGTGGGTGTGCCCAAGACTATCGACAACGACCTCTCGATGACGGAAAGCACTTTCGGTTTCCAGACCGCCGTGCAAATCGCAACGGAGGCTGTCGACAAATTGGTGACGACTGCCGCTTCGCACAACCGCGTTTTCATCCTTGAGGTGATGGGTCGCGATGCCGGTTGGATTGCCATACATTCAGCTATAGCGGGTGGCGCTGAGGTGTGCCTCCTGCCCGAGGTTCCTTACGATGTCGAGATTGTGAAGAATTTCTTGGAGAAGCGTTTCAACCGCGACCGTGGCTTTGCCGTTGTGGTTGCTTCAGAAGGCGCTCGTCCGAAAGGCGGACAGCAGGTGTATGAAATCAGCTCGGAAGTCGGCTACGAGAACAAGAAACTGGGCGGCATAGGTCGCCGTTTCATAGAGGAAATGAAGGCGGCAGGCTTCGCCCACGATATGCGTGAGACCACATTGGGTCACCTGCAGCGCGGCGGTGTGCCGATTGCCTACGACCGTGTGCTGGGTGCCGAGTTTGGCGTGAAGGCCTTCGAGATGGTCCTCAATGGTCAGTTTGGACAGATGGTGGCTTATCGTTATCCCCAACTGGTGGCGGTTCCGTTGAAGGAAGCCGTTGCCCAGCCGAATCTGGTCACCTTTGACAGTGACTTGGTACGAACTGCACAGGGACTGAACATCTGCCTGGGTATATGATTATTAGTGTCGTTCCTACCGCACAGCAAGCCCAAGACATCGATTTCAACGGAAAGACAGCCGTTGTCATCGATGTCTTGCGGGCTACTAGTGTAATCACCACCGCTTTGGACAACGGAGCGCAGGAGGTGATTCCCGTGAAAACGGTGGAGCAAGCACAAAGCCTTTATGCGGCATCCGACCCAGGCAACACCCTTCGCGGCGGCGAGCGAAACTCTTTAAAGATAGAAGGCTTTGACCTCTCCAACTCGCCTTTGGAATACAAACGCCCGACCGTTGAAGGCAAGACCGTCATTCTCACCACCACCAACGGCACCAACGCCATTAATAATGTAAATGGGGCCGATGAGGTGATGCTGGCCTGTTTCAGGAATGCAGCTGCTGTTGTGGATGTTATTGCGGGGAGGAAAGACGTCACCATCGTTTGTGCTGGTACCGAAGGCAAGTTCTCCTTGGACGACGGCCTCTGTGCGGGTTTATTAATCGAATTGCTAAAACAGAAAACCGAAGTGGAGACCGACGACTTGGGACTTTTGCTGCATCGTTTCTATAAAGAGAGCAAAGCCAACCTGTTGGGTGCCCTGTCGGGTTGCTTCCATCTGAAACGACTGTTCACCTTGGGGTTCTACGACGACATCCGTTTCTGTCTTGAGACGAGTTGCGTAAAGACCGTCCCCGTGCTGCGCGAAGGAAAAATCATCAAATACCAAACTTCATGAAACGTACTTTCTTAGCCATCTCCATCCCCAGTGGGACCGAGTTTCCGGCACTGGTGGAAAAGCTGAAGAAAAACCTTCAGCATGAGCGTTATATCAACTATGTTAAAACCAACCAGATACACCTTACCCTAAAGTTCATCGGGCAGACTGAGGACCTTGACATCCCCGCCATCAATGAGGCTTGCCTCAAGATGGCCAAGCGGCACAAGCCTTTCACGCTGGACTTCGACAAAACCGGTATCTTCGGCAGCAACGGGACCCCAAGGGTGCTTTGGTTGGGTATGAACAACGCTCCTCAGGCGCTCTATGATTTGGAAGCCGATGTGCTTGACACCTTCGACGACCTCGGCTATCTGCGCGACAGGCAAAATTTTGTGCCGCATCTCACGGTATGCCGCATTAAGTCGCTGGTTGACAAGAAGCTGTTTCAACAAATCTATGGCGGCATCGAGCAGAAAACCTACCTTCATGCCGACGTGAATGAGCTCATCTATTTTCAAAGTTTCCTGCAACCTACAGGACCCTTCTACAAGATATTGAAACGTTTCCCTTTGGGCTGATGGCACTTTTTGTGACGAAAACGCAGCTCCCAAAGGAAAAATGCCCTATATTTGCAATTTATTAGAAGATTCAAAGTTTATAGAGAAAAGCAAATCAATAAATATCGCTATGAAAACCAAAGTCACAAGTATTATCATGATCCTCCTCGCCGTGTTCATCACCCTGGGAGGCACCACGAGCTGCAAGAGCAAAAAGAGACTTGCCAAGGAAGCAGCTGAAGCAGAGTACAAATCAAAAGTGGAACAGGCTGTCAAAGACCTGAACGCCATCCTTGACGACGAGACCCTTTGGACCCTCGAAGAGAAGGAAGCCCGCGTGCAGACCATCAAAGACTGGAACCTGCAGAATGCCGAAGTGGACGACCTGCTCATCCAGGTGGAGAAGAAGCTCGCCCGCGAGCGTGCCCAGAAGGAAGAAGAGGAACGCCGCGCCGCTGAAGAACGCGAAAGAGCCAACGCCACCGATGTGGTTCTCGGACGCAATTTCAACAGCATTGCCAATGCAGGCAGCGTCAGCCAAGCCAACCGCGTCATCAACGAGACCTTGGGCATGTTTGAGTCGCCCAACGTCCCTGTGCTGATTATCATCAAGCAGAACGCAGGCTTCAACGACTACGACCGCCCGACCACCATCGAGAAGTACCTCAACTACGTGAAGGACCAGAAAAAGGCCACCGAGAAGGTACACGATGTCAAATACAACGCCAACGGAAAGATTAACGAACTTGAACTGATAAAGAAATGAAAAAGATCATTGCAACCTTAATGATACTGCTGTGCGTCGCCGGTGGCGCAATGGCACAGGACGAACTCAGCTTCGAACGTAAGCAAGCTATCGACAGCCTCGCCTTGGAGAAGGTAAGAGACCTGAGCAAATATATCAAAATCGTCGGTTCGAAAGACACGCCTTTCAGCGAGGCCAACCGCGTCATCGACCGTGCTGAGGAACTCTTCATGAGCGATGCCGAGATCGGTGTGTCCTCCATCCACAGCAACCAGATTACTTTCTATCGCGTGCGCAAGTACATGGAGCACCTGATGCGCCTCAACTACGACCGCGTTGAGATTGAGTGGTACAACATCGAATACGTCAGCGACCTGCAACGTCAGCCCGACGGCACCTACGTGGGTGTCATCACCATCTTCCAGACCTTCCGTGGTTACGACCAAGAAGGCAACCTGGTGTATAAGGACACAACCAAAAAGGACATCACCGTCTACGTGCGCCGCAAGGAGACCCAGATTGGAGGCCGCACCATCGGCTTTTGGGACGTGCTGCTGGGCGACATGCGCGTGAAGGAAACAACGGATAGATAGTTATCAGTTGTCAGTTATCAGTTGTCAGTTATCAGTTGTTCAGTTTTTTGTTGAATGGGTAACCGAGTAAGGATAATAGCGCTTCTTGTTGTCGGCTTGCTGTGGGCATCGGTCTCGATGGCCCAGACGGTCGGCGACTTCAAGATGGACGAGCGTGAGCTCTATGCCATGACGAAGCAAATGGGCCAGTTCATGCGTCGCTTCAATTACGAGGAAGACCAGTTTGGCAACCGGCTCAACCCGAAAGACCCCAAATACCGCAATGCCGAGATGCGTCGGCAGTCGCTGCCCATCCTCTTCGACCAGCAGAAGTATGGCACCCAGACCGAGCTGCAACGCTATTTCATCGAGGATGTCACCAAGGGCGACTCCACCTTCATGACCTTCTTGGGTGGGCGTTGGTATTCCGAGGTGGCCACAACGTTCAGCTACAACGGCACCGATGTCAGCCTCCTGCTGTTTCTTGCCGTCGAACAAGAAGGGCTGGGCTCGAAGTGGGTGATTACCAACGTCTATTTCCCGGAGTTCAACAAACTGTTTCCCAACGGCGAGATAGCCGAACGGGAGAAGCACTTCCTGCATCCCATGAGCCACGAGCTCGATTTCATGAACATCTATAAAGCTTTCCAAGACCCCGAGGTCGTTGAATACTATGCCTCCAGCCATTATCAGCCCGACTATCTGACCCTGTTCTTATACGAAGTCAAGAAGGGGAACCTCGTCTTCCAGCACGTCGACGGCGTCAAGTTCCATGTGCTGCAAATCAAGGACTGGTATTTCGAGGTGTCGTGGTTCGACCGCAAGGGCCTCAATTCCGGTTGGCTCATGTCAAACGTCATCTATATGCCTGAAAAGGAGAAAAACACGCTTATTAAATTTTATCAACCATGAGAAGAATCGCTTTTATTTGTGCCTTCCTGTTCGGTGTGATTACACTCAGTCCGGCCCAAAAGCTGTCGAAGGACGAAGTGGCTCATTATGATACTGAAATCAGGGCATTGGTCACCTATCTCGAGGAGACGCTGAATTTCATTGGCGACACGGCGACCACGGCACAGGAGAAAAGCATCGTGTTCAACGAGAGCTGGTGCAAGATTTTCGTTGACGACAAGGTGCAGGTGGAAGACGACCTTGACGTGAATCGCACCACCCCGCTCAACAAGGACGTACAGGCCTATCTTAAGGACATCGACTTCTTTTTCAAGCGGGCCGTCTTCCAGTTTGACGTACAGAGCATCGCCAACAGCACCCGCGACGACGGCAGCGTGTTCTTCAAGGTCACGCTGATGCGCCACCTGACGGCCACCACTATCAACTACGAGCCCGTTGACGATATCCGTAACCGCTTCATCGAAATCAACCTCGACAGGCAGAACAACAGCATCAAGATTGCCAGCATCTATACCTCGAAAATCAATGAGACAGAGGTGCTGCGCGAGTGGTGGAACGGCCTTCCCATGAGTTGGAAACAACGCTTGGGCGGCGAGGTGAAGCTCTACGACAGCATCCCGCTCTCCAGCGTCGGGATGATTACCAAGGCCGATTTCGTGGCCACCTATCCGGTGTATGATTCAGTGACGGGCGAGACCGTGCTTCGCGACCGAATCTTCAAGAACGATATGGCTGAGCTAGACGCCAAGCTGAAGACCGCCACGCAGACACAGCGTGTCGACTTGTCGGGCATCACCGAAATCATCACGGTGGAGCCATTGAGCGAGCTCTCCGACCTCACTTGGCTTGATATCTCAGGCACTTCGGTTGCCGACATAACCCCCCTGCGCAACGCCAACAAGCTGAAAACCCTGAAGGCCAACAACACTCCCATCGATGACCTGTCGTCGCTCAAATACTGCCTCACGCTTGAGGAACTCGAAGTGGCCAACACGATTGTTGACGACCTTTCAGTTTTGGTCAACCTGCCCAATCTGAAGAAAATCAACCTCTCGGGTACATTGGTCAACCGCACCAGCGCCCTGAAGAACTGCCCCAATCTGGTCGGCTTGAATCTTGGCGGCACACGCATTGCAAACATCGGTGTGGTGGAAGACCTGCCGCTGCTGCGCAGCCTCGACATCAGCAACACGGCCATCCGCGACCTCACTCCCGTCAGCAGCCTGCACGAACTGCAGAGCCTCAATATCTCGGGCAGTGCCGTCAGCAACCTGGAGGCTTTGGCGGAGATGCAGAGCCTGAATGAGCTGTATTGCAGCAACACTTCGATCAGCGACCTTACCCCCTTGCGTAACAACCGTCGCCTGAGCAAAATCTACTGCGACCACACCCGCATCGGTGTCGATGAAGCCAGTGCCTTTACGCAGACCAATCCCTACACCCTCGTGATTTACGACACGGAGGCCTTGCGCAATTGGTGGGATAGCCTGCCGCTTTATTGGAAAGCCGTCTTCTCCAAGCAGATACAGCTCGATTCCAATCCCACCACTGAGCAGCTGCACCAAATCATCAATATGCAGGAGCTCGACCTTTCGGGCAACACCTTCCTGCAAACCCTGATGCCGGTCAGCCGTCTCACCAACCTCCGTTCACTCAGCATTGCGAACACGGAAATCACCATGCTGCAACCCCTTCAAAGCCTTTCCAACCTTGAATCGCTTGACATACAGCATACCTACGTCAACAGCATCGCGCCTCTTGGCGAGATGACCAACCTGCGTTGGCTCAACATCAGCAACACCCCTGTTGACAACCTTACCCCTTTGGCCAACGACAGAGGCATCGAAGTCATCATTGCCGACAGCACCAGCATACGCCGCACTCAGGTGGTTGCCTTGAAAGAAAGTCAGCGGCAGGTGTGTGTGGTCTATCAGACCGATGCCCTGACGGATTGGTGGCATGGTCTCGACCCGATTTGGCAGGCCATCTTCCGCAACGCTGTGGGGACTGAGGATGAGCTCCCCAATGCCGTCGACCTGCAACGTATCATCGACCTGCAGGAGCTTGAGGTAGGAGCCGACTTCCCCATTGTCAACATCGACCCCTTGGGCGGCTGCATGTGGCTCGAACGCCTGACGGTCAACAACCAGAGCATACGCGACATCACCCCCTTGACCAATAAGGAATACCTCGTCGAGCTCAATCTGCAAAACAATCCCGTCAGCAGCCTGAAGCCTATTGAAACCAGCCCCATGCTGGAAATGCTGAACATCGAGAACACCCAGATTGGCGACCTGGCACCTCTGTCGAAAATGAACAACCTGGTCACCATCAATGCCTCCGGCACTCCAGTGAAGTCGCTGAAGCCCTTGGCAGGACTGCAGCGTCTGGAAAACCTCTTCGTCAACAATACCGACGTGCGCAGTCTCTCACCCGTTGAGGATATGCCCTCGCTGAAACAATTGAAAATCTATAACACCAAGGTCAGGAAGCGCGATGTAGAGAAACTACAGCAAAAGCGCCTTGATTTGAATATCATCTATTACTAACTCAAAAATAAAGGATCATGGAAATCAGAAAATTAGAACAAATGTTCGAGGTTTTGCGCAGCAAACCGAAAAAACGCCTTGTAGCCGCTTACGCCAACGACGACCACACCATTTGCGCTGTCAATGCAGCCGTTAAGGAAGGTCTCATCGAAGCCACCCTCATCGGTGACGAGAAAGTGATTGCCGAAGTGTGCAAGGCCGAAGGCATCGACATGGCCAACTTCAAGGTCATCAACGAACCTGTTGACACGAAGGCTGCCACCATGGCTTGCGACCTCATCAACGCCGGCGAAGCCGACATCCTGATGAAGGGTCTGCTCCCGACCGACAAGTACATGCGCGCCATCCTCAACAAGGAGCGCGGCCTCTGCCCGCCCAACGTGACGCTGGCCCACGTCGCCGTCATCGAGAACCCCAACTACCACAAGCTGATGGTGGCTTCTGACTGCGCCATCATCCCGCTGCCCGACATCAAGCAGAAGCAACAGCTGCTGAAGTATGTCACCACCGTGTCGAAAGCATTGGGTGTCAGCTGCCCGAAGGTCGCCATGGTGACGGCTACCGAGCAGATGAGCGCCGGTATCCCCGCCTGCGTTGATGCCGCCATCATCTCCAAGATGAACGAGCGTGGCCAGATTAAGGGCTGCGTGGTGGAAGGCCCCATCAGTCTCGACCTCGCCCTGGATGCCGAGACCGCTGCCATCAAGGGCATGAAGAACCCCGTAGCCGGCGATGCCGACTGCCTCGTGTTCCCCAACCTCGAAGCCTCCAACGTGTTCTACAAGTGCTGCACCAAGTTCGACAAGAGCGAAGTGGGTGCCATGCTGATGGGTGCCAAGGTGCCTTGCGTGCTCAGCTCACGTGGCGATACCTCCAAGACCAAGCTCTATTCCATCGCCCTTGCCGCCATGCTGGCGTAATTTTGGATACGCTTTGCGTCACTGCGAGGCACGAAGCAGTCCAGACAACAAACACCCTGGATTGCTTCGTCGTTCCTCCTCGCAATGACGCAGAGCGACAACAAATCAACAATTCAACAATCAACAACTCAACACCATGTATAAACTTTTAATCATCAACCCGGGTTCGACATCAACGAAAGTTGCTGTCTTCCATGATAAAGAACAGGTGTTCAAGAAGAACATCAAGCATTCCGTTGAAGACCTTGCCAAGTTCGACAGGATTGCCGACCAGTTTTCCTACCGCAAGGAGACGATTCTGAACGAGTTGAAGAACGAAGGCATCGACATCAACGGTCTCAGTGCCGTTGTGGGTCGCGGTGGTCTGCTGCACCCCCTCACCTCTGGTGTCTACGAGGTGAACGAGGCCATGATTAAGGACCTCACGGCTGCTTCCTACGGCGAGCATGCCTGCAACCTCGGTGGCCTGATTGCCCAAGACATCGCCAAGGAATACGGTGTGAAGGCTTATATTGCCGACCCCGTCGTCGTTGACGAGATGGAGGATGTGGCCCGCTATTCGGGTCACCCGCTCTTCCCCCGTGTCTCTATCTTCCACGCCTTGAACCAGAAGATGATTGCCCGTCAGCACGCTGAGGCGGTCGGCAAGAAATACGAAGACCTCAACCTCATCGGTGTACACCTCGGTGGCGGCATCTCGGTGGGAGCCCACAAGAAAGGCCGTGTGGTGGACGTCAACAACGCCCTCAACGGTGACGGTCCCTTCACCCCCGAACGTTCGGGAGCCCTGCCCTCAGGTCCTCTGATGAAGGCCTGCTTCAGCGGCCAATACACCAAGAAGGACGTTGACCTGATGTTGAAGGGTCAAGGCGGCTTTGTGGCCTACCTCGGCACCAACGACGCCCTTGAGGTGGAAAATGCCGTGAAGGCTGGCAACAAGGAATGGGAGAAGGTGTATCGCGCTATGGCCTATCAGGTCGCCAAGGAGATTGGCGGTCTGGCTGCCTCAGCCCTCGATATGGATGTCGACGGCATCTTCATCACGGGCGGTATGGCCTACGACAAGACCTTTTGCGGCATCGTCAAGGAGCATGTGGAGAAGATTGCCCCCGTGTACGTCTATCCTGGCGAGGACGAGATGAAGGCTTTGGCCTTCAATGGCTTGAGAGTCCTCAACGGCGAAGAGGCCCCGAAGGATTACCAAGGGTAATAGAACTAATTCCCTGCACAGGCCGCAGTGGCAATACTGATGGTGATGCCGGGAATGTCCTCCAATTGGTGCGCACACGATTCAAGCGTGGCACCTGTAGTTAGCACGTCGTCTACCAAGAGGACGTGCTTTCCTTTTAGCTCGTCGGCACAGCGCACTTCGAAGATGCCCTTCACGTTGTGATAGCGTTCCTCTGCCGTTTTATGGGTCTGGGTTTCGTTGTACACCGTACGCAGCAGATATTGGGTGCCGACGGGCAGGCCCGTCACCTCGCTGATGCCTTGGGCAATCACCTGGGCTTGGTTGTAGCCGCGTTTGCGCTCGCGTTTGGGATGCAGCGGCACAGGGATGATGACATCGATGCCTTGAAACAGGGGTGCGTCCTTGATGCTCTCGCCAAGTTGCCTCCCGAGGAAGATGCCCGCCTCTCGGTTGCCATTGTATTTCAGTTGGTGGATGAGGTGTTGTGTCTTGCCCGACTTGGCGAAGAAGTAGCAGGCCGTCACCGCATGGAAAGGCATTCGCCCGTAAAAAGTCTGCGCCAAGGGGTTGTCGGGATAGCGTTCATAGCCCGTGCGGGGCAGGGTGTAGCGGCACTTGAGGCACACGGTGTCCTCGTCTTTGAGTAGCGACTCGCCGCAGGCGGCACAGACACGTGGATAAAACAGGTTGAGTATGCTATCGAGCCAGTCGCGAAATGCCATAAGCTGCGTTTATTGTCCCAAGCGTATGTATTTCTTTCGGGGCACAAGGGGCTTGTCGTCCGTTTCCTTGGCCTCGTCCAGCTGGAAGACGCTGTAGTTGATGGGATAGTCGAGCGAGTCGGGGAGGAGCTCGTCGGTGCGGCCCTGTTCGCGCAGCACTTCGTTATACATCCTGCGGTTGCGCAGCAGGCGGGCTTGGGTGCGGGCCGTCTTGTTGTACTTGTCGTAAAGGAACTGAATGGGGTTGGCGGTGACGGTGACCATGCCGTTTCCGGCGGGGGCGCGGCTCATCCAGAGGTTGTCCAATTCCTCTTCAAGGCGTTGCAGCTCGCGTGGTGTCTCGATGGAGGGCATGTGGATGAGCATATCCTTGAAGGTCTCATAGTCGTAGAAGGGCATGATGGTGACTTCACGCAGGGTGATGGTGTCGCTGTGCAGGGCAACGAGCAGGGTGTCGCGTCCTGCAGCCATAGTCGAGTCAATGGCGATGAGGCGGCGCGAATAGCCGACGCAGCTCACCCACAGTGTGTCGACGCCCTTGGCGGGGATGACAAAGCGGCCTTCCATATTGCTGATGGTGCCGCAGTGGGCCATCTTGCTGATGACGTGGGTGTTGCGTATGGGCTCGCGGGTGTTGGCGGAGATGATATAGCCGTAGTAAGGATGTCGTCCGTGTGAGTCGCCCGTCTCGTTTTGCGCGATGAGGGAGATGCAACAGAGCAAGAGGGACAGTATGACGAGCAAGCGTTTCACTTCACAGCAGATTGAATCAGCAAAGATACGACAATTTGGAAACGTGGGAAGAAATTTTTTATTGTTAAAAAGCCGTCCGTTTTTTGCCTTAGGGCCAAGTTAGGGCTATGTCAGTGTTGTATCAAGGTTGTATCAAGGTTGTATCAAAGTTAGGATAGAGTCGCATCAAAGTTGCACTGCAGTAAAGTCAAAGTTAGGCGGTATTCGGGGAGGTGTCTTTCGCTATAAAAAGTTGTCCCACGCTGTCCCACTGTTCCAGCTGTCCCGTCCCAGGGACAGTGGGACACCCCGCCCCCTCATCCCGTCAAGATTTTACTGCAACAACTGCAACAAACTGCAACAACCGGAATAAAGCTGATAATAAACACGTTGTGGTTCGTTCCATAGCTGTTTGTTGCAGTTGCAGTTAGAAAAACACAGAGAAGAGGGGAGTTTTTATTACCTTTGCGGCGATGAAGAGGTATTTGCACATAGTAATCCTTTTGTTCGGGCTGGCGATGCTGGTGGGCTGCGTAACTCCCCCTGGCCCCCTCACAGAGGGGGAAGAGACCTCACCCCGGCCCTCTCCTCGAGGAGAGGGGGGAGACTCCCCCGCCGCTGTGCGGCACCCCTTAATCTCCCTGACCCCCTTAAAAAGGGGAGATGAGGGGGAAGCCTGCCAGACATTAGAGGGGATTGACAGCCTGATGTGGCAGCGGCCCGACAGCGCCTTTGCCCTGTTGATTGACTTTGCGGCCAGCCCCGAGGCTGACAGCCTCGATGAATTCGACCTGCATTATTTCCAGCTGTTGGTTTCCGAATTGCTGTATAAGAATGACTACGAGCAGACCAACCGCAAGGACCTGCTGCGGGCGGTGGCGTATTTCGACAGCCTGACACTCAGTCTGGACGACACACACCGCCCCCGCCGTCCTCATCGCGGGCTTGACCCGCGATCTCCTGTCCGAAGCAACGATTTCGTCTTCCTCACAGCACGTGCACATTATATTAATGGCGTGGGCTATTACGAACAGGACAGCGTGGTGGAGGCGTGCAAAGAATACCTCAAGGCATTGGAAACGATGGAAGGACATATTGAAGAGAAGGAACTGGTGGGGAACAAAGCAAAGTTAATGGCATTGACTTATACGCATTTGACTGAACTTTTCTCTGACCAATATCTTCATGAACAGGCCATCTATTTCGCAAAACTATCCTTGCAGCATTATAATAAACACCAAGCTCTTCCATGGCATATGGCTTGGGTTTTGGAGGAAATAGGCACGCATTATGACATAATGGGGCAATTGGACAGTGCATATTCTTATTACCAAAAAGCAGCGGCACAAATCAAAGACAATAACCTACTAATATACAGAGATATTGCTGCAAGAAAAGCTCTTTTGGCTTATGAAATGGAAAGACTTCCTGCAAATCCTTTGGAGCAACTGAACAAATTGCTGGCTCAAGCCGAAAGCAAACAAGAGTACTTGACCCGCTGTGCCCTTATTGGTGAGATTTATTATCACGAAAAACAATTCGATTCGGCTCAAACTTATCTAGATAGAGTGTTCAAAGAAACAGATAACCAAAACTTGAAAAGGCAAGAGGCCAAATTGCTGATAGATATTTGCAAAGCCCAAGGCAAAGAAGCAGAAATATTTGATTATGCAGAGTTTATAGCACCTTTTGCCACGATAGACGAAGATAACAGCACAACAAAGACACAGTTGGCAGAGCTTTATAAAACCTTTATCCAAGAAAAACTGGAGCGGCAGCACCATAAAGAGGCCGGCAAGCATTTCAAATACGTATTGGCGGTCATCACTGTGATGCTCATTGTGATATTGGCAATAAGTCTGTTGTACCATAACAACAAGAAGCACAAGCAACATCTTGAAACCTTGATTGAATCTGAACGCAAAGCCCATAAAATCCAGCAGGAAGCCTTGTCTGGAAAACTGAAGAAAAACAATGAAGTCTTGCGACTACGAAAAGAAGAAACGGAAAACCTCCGCAGAGAATTGAAAATGCAACAGAAACAAAAAGATTGGGGTGGAATGGATGAATTCTTGAATGAAGACATTTGCAGGACAATCATGGATTTGTTTCAAGGAAAAGAAATAAAAAGAGAAGCCAAACGTGACGACTATCCCGAATTGCACCTTAGTATTCCGCAACTTTCCCAATTGAACATTGCAGTGGAAAAGCATTTTAACGGATTTGGAATGATGTTGACTGATCTTTTTCCAAAAATCAGCCACGTCGAGATGAGCCAATGTCAGCTGTATCTTTTGAACCTGGAAGATGTGCAAATTGCAGCCTTACTGAATTGCGACTATTCAACAATCAAAAAACGTTCTGGGAAACTAAGAAAGGTTTTCGGCACAGAAAAAGAATTGCAGTTTTTCATTAGAGGGTTTGTTTTGTAGCTATTGGATTGTTGTATTTTATTGTATTACAAGTTGTTGTATAAAAACTGGCAACTATTTTCAACAAGAAATTTAGCATTCGTGCAAAAAAGTCATCCTATTTTTGCATCGCAACAAACATCAAATACATTACAGCTATGCAACAAACAAAACTCAAAACAATTCTTCTGCTGTTAGCCATTATTCTGCCAACAGCATGGTGCGGTGCCAATAACACTGTCTTTAACGTTATTGATGGCATCGGCCCCATTACTATTAAAGAAGCTGGAGTACAAGGTGTCCCCAGAGGCTCCTCCATCCAAGCCTCCATCAACGGCCACTACCTTACGGTATCCTTCACCGAGAACCTCGGCCAGGTAGCGATTGAAGTCTCCACGGTTTCAGGATACTCGGTGCATTTCACTTCCACGCCCACGCCCAACGGCGTGCAATGCTACATTCCCAACACGGGCGACTACATCGTCACCTTCACGTTGACAAACGGGGACGAGTACTATGGAGAGTTCACGGTTACCGATTAACACCATACTTATAATACTAACACTTAAAACTTACAACCATGAGAAAGACACTACAAACCATTATCGCAATCCTGGCCTTTGCAGCCGTCGTGACCGCCTGCACCAAGACCGAAGATACCGCCAACGAGGCGGTGCGGCAGGGCGAGGCCACCATAGAGCGCATCATGGACTTCAAACAACAGATGGAAGAGGCCAAGGCCAACCCGGGCATGAAGTCATCCGTCTATATGAGCGTCGATGACGCCGTATGGAACATCGAGGCCCTGTTCAACCTGACCTACGCCTACCCCGAGCTTGCCTACGGGAAGACAGTGGATTGCGACACTACGCTTTACCTTCCCGTCAGCACCAACGACTCGGTTGCAATCAACGACCTGGCGGCGTTCTACGGCATGATGTACGATGCGGTGCGGGCCATCTACTGGAGCGTCGACCTTGACGACAAGCGGTTCCTCATCCTCGACGTGGAGGCGGGGGAGCGCAGCGGAAACGTGCAGGCCATAGGTTTGCACACTGTGCAGGGAAGCGAGAGAGGCGAACATCCTCAAGACACGACCATTTGGCAGTTGCTGGAATATTTTAAAGAAGGTTCGCCATGGTATTATGGCGGAGACCTCGGAAGACTTGACGGGTCTTTCTATGGCTTTATGGATGCAGCCGACACTTTGTCAAACATGTTAAACGCGACACTCGTGGAGAAAGCACCAGGCGGTTTCGTGTATATCTACACTGATATCATCACGAAAGAACTAGGCCATTCTGAACATTGTGTGTATTCCAACAACCACTATCCGGGATGCGGTCCCTACTGTGAATTCTACAAAGAGAACCCTTCGGGAGACGACTTCCTGCTTGATACGGACCAGATGAATTTCCATTATTTCGGGGAAAAATATCTTGTGAGGAACGTGCTCCCCGCATACGGGAACAACCCCGTGCCCTCCACACATTACCTCATCAATGTAATGGTCAGCGACCACAACGGGGCATCAAAGATATGGCACCACACCCAAGCCGCATACGGACACAGGCAAGGCGTTGGCAAAAACGAAATGGTCAAAGATAACTTGTGAGACAACCGCAAAGACGGATTACCATGAAAAAGCATTTTTTGGCAATTCTGTTCGCCTTGGTCAGCTGTGGCCTGTCAGCCCAGGAATGGAACGTGCCGGTGGAAGGGGAATGGTTTTTTGAGCTCCGCGACGTGGTCACGGTCGACAAAGGCGATTGCGTCCTCGGCATCGGGTGCACCCGCACCGAGGACGGTTATGTGGCCAGGGTCACCAAAGAGGGCGACTGCCTCTGCAAAGAGGTACATCTACCGGGCATGATGCTCGACTATTTCACGGCGGTACAGCTTGACAACGGCAACTACATGGTCTTCGGGGTTTGCGACGACAGCCTTTGCGACTACAACTTTCAGAAGTATCTCCGCGTGGACGTCTTCGACAGCCAGCTGGAGTTTGTCTCGTCAAGAGTGTACGATGTGGATGATGACATGTTCGATTACTTTTCCTATCCACGGGACGGGAACTGCATGCGTTCCATCGTTACAAAAGCGGGGACGGCCGTTTTGGCGGCCAGGCTGTCCTTTCCCGAGGAGACCTTCTACGGGATCAATTACAGAAACGCCATGCGTTTCTATGAATTCGACAACCAGGGCGACACCGTCAGGACTGTCGACAACCCTTTTGAACTTGCCGATGTGGGTACCATCAAGGAAATCACGTATGAGCCCCATTCCGACAATCTGATGTTGGTGGTCCAAGGGGGCAACTATGGTTATGACTATGGTACCTGCGGCGTCTTTGTCGCCGACACAGGCTTTAACATTGTCGCCCACCAGTCGATGCTGCACCTCGGTGGAGCGGAGTACATCGCTGACAACGCCAGCGATGGCATGTGGTTCGACGGCGACCGCCTCATAGTGGATGGCAAGCAGTATATCGGTTCCTTCTTTACCTATCACACCCTGTACATCGTGGATTCGGCATTAAACGTTTACGCCGACTTGCGACTTCCCCCGTACGATACCTGCACCGAGGCGTCATACGGCACCAATACCGCCTACATCAACGACAGCACCGTCTTTGTGTTCAGCTTCAGCGGCAACAACCTGTATTTCGGGAATGAAATGCAGGTGAACGTCACGCTGGTTGACAAGCATCTGAACCTGCTTGGCAGGAAGGTAATCAAAAGGGACAATGTCATACACTACGTCAGTCCGCCCGCCGCTTTCAACGACGGGGGCTGTGCGGTGTTCATGTATTCGAGCAACGGCCTGCATTATCCGGGCGACCCGTTCCGCAAATTCAACGTGGTGAAGTTCCGCCGTGAGGACATTGAGATTACTTGGGACGTGGTGCAGGAACAGGAAGCGATACAAAAACAAGCCCACGCATCGGCCTATCCCAATCCCGCCAAGGGAACCGTCAACATCCCGATAGGCCAGAACCTGCTGGAAGGCGCAAGGTTCAAAATTTTCGACGTAAGGGGAGTGAAATGCTTTGACCATGAAATTGACAGGCAAGGCAATCTCATCACCTTGGACGTCTCCAATCTTGAGACGGGAATGTACGTGTACCAAGTCGTCTCGGGCGGCAATGCGGTAACACAAGGGAAATTCATGAAAGAATAAACGAATAGAAAAAAACGGCGTGACAAAAACTTGCATTATCTGACCTCGGCAACGGGATTGTTTGCTATCTTTGTCACGCAAAATAACGGAGGAGGCGCGATGCACTACACCCTGAAAGACCACCAAGGCAGCCTGACGGCCACCATCTGCGGCAACACCGTGGAGCGGCTGAGCTATGATGCTTGGGGCCGCCGCCGCGACCCCGACGGCTTCGGATACAGCAACGTGACTCACACCTTTGACAGGGGCTACACCCTGCACGAGCATTACGATGACTTCGGCCTGATTAATATGAATGGACGATGCTACGACCCCGTGATAGGCCGCATGCTCTCGCCCGACGTAGCCATACAGGACGAGCACAATATGCAGGCTTACAACAGGTATTCTTATTGCTTTAATAACCCACTGAGGTTCACGGATCCGAGCGGGTATTTTGTAAGTGATATTCATGATTATCTTCACAGACGTTTCATGTTAGACCTGAACATTGAAAATTTCATAAGCTTCAGTAATGCATTCAATACCGATTTGAGCGAAGGCAGAATTTCCCCGATTTATGATTTGGATGGGACATTCCTTGGAGTAGACGACGGAGGCCTTCAAGGCGAAGCTATTATTATGGACAGATACGCATTCCGAGACGGAATGACGCATGCAGAAGCAATGAGAATTGGACGGACATTGGATAATATGAGCGACGAAGAAGCTCTTTCTTTTGCGAATAATGGGAGTTTTGTTACTTTTCTTAATCACTACAGCAATTTGAATAGTAGGCCTGATTGGGATGGTTTTGTTACAATTGACGAAGGAATCGCGTGGGCAAAGGAACACCCAAATGTAAAAGCAAATCCAACATCTGATAATACTCTATATATTAATGCGAGTTTTTTAGATTTAGGTTTTTTAACCGTATCAAATAGCGGACTCAAAGTTGGAGAGGGTTATAGAAATGTCAATTTGTATGATTATGTGAACAGAAAAAGTTTACGTTCAATAAATACAACGTATGCATTGGGTAATACATCAATAAAACTCTTGGATAATACTGGCACAATTTCATTTCAAGGAGATGTTTATGATTGGGACTACCATGAAAACAGCCCGAAACGAAATGCTTTGATTTTTCTTGAAAGGAAAAGAGCTGGACTAAATGATAATCACGGATTTAAAGTAAAGATCTATGGAACGACAAGGATTAATAAAGATTGGCCGTTTTAATTTGTTTATTTCATTACTAATCCTTTTGTTAATATCGTCTTGTGTCTATATACGAATATCAGATGATATAGATTTGGGTGAAGGGTATTATTATGTGCAAGATTACCCACAATGTATTTGTAAAGGGCCAAAACCGGGGCTAATTGTTGTTCCTGTAGGTGATAAAGAAGAAATTGTTGTAAGAGTACAATACAATGATTCTGTAATAATTGCTACATGTTCTTCATATTATTATACCTTGGATTCAACGGTTTATAAAATAGAAAAAAGAACTGGAAAAGTTATACCCGTAGCAAGTGAGGCAATAGATTCTGAAATAGACACCTATAAAGAGATTAAAAACCACTATAGGTACAAACAGAGGTAATAACAGAGTTGATTGATGAGTAAACACTTTTTGTGACTATTGAATAAGAACATCCTACAATATAACCAAGGCAGCCTGAGGGCCACCGTCCACGGCAACACCGTGGAGCGCTTGAGCTATGACGCCCGGGGCCGCCGCCGCAACCCAAATGGCTTCGGATACAGCAACGTGATGCACACCTTCGACAGGGACTATACCCCGCACGAGCACATCACCGCCTTCGGCCTCGTCAACATGAACGGGCGTTGCTATGACCCCGTGACCAGCCATTTTCTCTCGGTGGACGCCTACGTGCAAGATCCGACATCCGCCCAAAGCTTCAACCGCTACGCCTATTGCATGCACAACCCGCTGCGCTACACAGACCCGACGGGTTGGCTCTCGGGAACAGGAAGGTCAGACGCACCCAACTTGAACCACAGCCACGACGAGACGGCAAGATGGCATTCCGAAGACATCAACGACGTGCTTTGGGGAAGAAGCGTGCACCCGTGCGAGACGGGGAACCCTTATTGGACGAATAGTTCTTCTCAAGATTATATGAAAGGAAATGAACATATAAAAGGGAATAAACCAGATAACAAACACGGTGGAGTCGGGGGTTGGATAAAAGATAAAGACGGCATTCATTATGATGTAAAAGCAACAACAGCCACTGAAGGATTTCTTGATATTACATATGTTGATGGCAATGAATACTATGGTTTATTGGGTGATTGTTATTCGCTCGAAACAGAACAAGGAAGGTATTGGAAAGATATCTATGATGCCTTTATTAAATATGTCGATGACGCTAAAGTTCAAACTGATCCTTGGAATCCTGAAGTTGCATCTTTCAGCACCGTTGATTTTTCCGATGTTGCCTCATGGATTCCAATTGATGGCCCGTTGATGCCTAATCAGAACATTCATGTATACAATAATAATAATCCTATTTTAAAAGACGTTTTCGGTATTTTTACTCCATGTGATGTTAATAGGTCTGGCAATATAAATGCAATGAGAGTTAGCTTTGGAGGTTGGGGAGATGCTTATCCAAATTACGGCAATACAAATTGGAAAGATGACCCAGTTAACATCAAAACATTAAATCAATCAATTAGTACAACTTTCCCCAAAGGTTACCCGTTGATTTTTAGTAACGGAAATAATGCCAGAGCTTATGTTCTTTTCATTACCAAGGAAACACGAGAATACACTAAAATACAATATTGCAGAGTTTTCGGCTACACTTATCACCCAAATAGACCTTAATGCTATGAATAAAATTATTATACCGTTAGCTTTCTTCTTTTGTTTATGTCTTGCTTGTTGCAGAAATAGCCATTCTACTGCCAGTTCCGCAACGAAAGTCACTCTTGAAAAAATGATAGAAAGTTGGTGCAACACCTGCTGCGACTATCCAAAATCATTAGAAGAATTCATTTCTATTAACGAAGATTTTGATGGTTGGAAAGAATTGCCCATGAAGGACAGCGTAAAAGCCACGTTGTGTTTTCTGAATAATGAGAAAAAACACATAACATGGCGCTTTTCCCATCCTACCGTAACATCCATGAATCTGACCATCTTCTTTTATGATGATACAATTTATAGAAAAGCAGGAGCATGGTTTTTCCCCGGCCTTGATGCATCCTTAATGGACTATAATAAATACTATTTTGAATTTCCCTCCTCTATTGAAGACTTAATTGTTTATGATTCTTTGGCAGGGAAAGACCGTTATGGCTTCTATCAATGCTGTGATGAAACATTTAGCTATCTTTTAGAAAACAAGAACAAGATAGACTGGCAGGTAACAGATGAAGCTACGATCTTGATTATGTCAGGAAGAGATACCATAGCTTATCAGTTAGGTTGTTCTCCACAGGCATTATATTGTGGAGATTCTATCGTTGCAGGCAGGAGCCTTTTCCGTTTTTTTGACAATCACGGCTATTATGCACATTCCGAAAATGTTGAGAAAGCTTTGAAAGTCGGTTTATCTGAATTAAGAAACAATTATTCCAATACCTCAATTGGACAAACAAAGTGGCATACCTTAGTATATACAAAAGAAAACGGTTTGCAGTTATTTTGCCAAAACGACGACTTGTCGTTGAACACGCAATGGTTTCATGAAATAGAAGAATTCATGTACTGTTTTTGCAAAGAAAACGAATTGGGGAAAGTGATTTTCGTGTCGCCATCGTACATAAAATAAAGGGTATACATTATTTAAAGAAACCTCCCGCCACCTTCTCCATCATCCTGTCGGCAGTAGCACAGGGTTCCCTGCTGTTCTCCTGCTGAATCCTTTCTGACTTCAGAACGCATTCAGCAAGGGGACAGAATGGGGGCAGCAAGGGACAGGGTGAAAACCAATTCCCAATGGATTATTGGTAGATCTCGGTCAGCGACAGCTGTTTTTTCGGGCATAAGCCCTTGCGAACTGAAAACTTTGATTATTTTTGCGGCTTGAAAACAATAAATCATTACTCCATGACGACAAAAAAAGAACAACAGCAGCAGGAAAAAGAACTAAAGAAAATGCAGCTTGAACTTATCGAGCTTATGCTGCAGCGTGCCGGCATCACCAGGGAAGACATATACGATACGGCCCTCCGTAGCTGGGTGTCGAAAAACCTTGACCTGCTGACTGCCGCTGAAATGAAACGCTATAAAGGCAAGGTGCTGCTATGAACGGGAACCATATTTTTGTCGACACCAATGTGTTGATTGGTTGGTGGGTTGGCAATAAAGAAGATGTCAACTGCATAAAATACCTGTTTTCGCTTCGCGGTAAGCGACTGTATACGTCCGCATTGAGTATCGCGCAATTCGTCTCAGTATTACAAAAAACCGAATCCAACGCTGATATTCGCAAGGCCGTGAACTCATTGTTGGCCAAGTTTAACATCATTTCTTTCGCTGAGAAAGACATTGTTGAGTCGCTTGAGGTCGCCAACCTTGATATGGAGGATAACATACAATACATCATCAGCAGCAAGGCCAAATGCTTCTATTTTGTCACCAACAACAAAAAGGATTACGACAAACTGAGCAACATAAATGTAGTGATTCCGTCGAAAATCAGGCAGATCAACCAGTGATTTAATTTGTCACCCAAAATAACCAAGGAGGCGCGATGCACTACACCCTGAAAGACCACCAAGGCAGCCTGACGGCCACCATCTGCGGCAACACCGTGGAGCGGCTGAGCTATGATGCTTGGGGCCGCCGCCGCGACCCCGACGGCTTCGGATACAGCAACGTGACTCACACCTTTGACAGGGGCTACACCCTGCACGAGCATATCACCGCCTTCGGCCTCGTCAACATGAACGGGCGTTGCTATGACCCCGTGACCAGCCATTTCCTCTCGGTGGACGCCTACGTGCAAGACCCGACCAGTGCACAGGCGTTCAACAGGTATGCCTACTGCGCCTACAATCCGCTACGCTACACCGACCCGACGGGATGGCAGTCAGAAACAGGGCGAGCAGATGCACCCAACTTGAACCACAGCCACGACGAGACGGCAAGATGGCATTCCGAAGACATCAACGACGTGCTTTGGGGAAGAAGCGTGCATCCTTGCGAGACGGGGAACCCTTATCGGGTAAATTCCACATCGTCTGAATATACACAGGGGAATGAAAGTAATTATCGTGGTGGTACTATAGTGACGAGAGGAGGCTGGTATCGTGATAGGGATGGAACTATAAAATATGACCCAGATGTGACCAAAGATAATATCAATGAAGGGCAACAATTCCTTGGCATCACCTATGTTGAAAATAACTTATATTATTCTTTAACAGGAAAGATTATTTCTTTGGATGTTTTTGATGGAGTTGCTTCTGCATTAATAGAAGAAATGATTCAGGAGGCAATTCGATACCAGATTGAGGAGAATAATTATGTTTTTTCATTGTTTGGGTCTTCTGAACCTTTACAAAAATCCACAGATGTTAGCAAAATAACTAAGTATGTTCGAGATGTTTTAGGGTACGGTGTGCCACATGATAATAGAATTGAATTCTCTTACGAGGAATCTTTGGGTTACTTCTATCAATATGACCCTAAAAGTGAACCCAATAAAGATGGAATATTTGCTAGATTTAATGGGGTGTGGCCAACACAACCATCACATCTTCAGAACTATGGCTTGTATGGTAGTATACCTGACGGATACCATATTTATTTCCCCAAAGTAAATTCTTCGGTCTGTAATATTTATGTTTTTATTCTTGTATATCCCAACACCACTGTTGGAAAACAGAATTACGAGCAATACAAATGCAAAATAAACCATACGTTTCCTTCGTATCATCCATAACTTTTTATACTTTTAAAATGAAAAGATTATTTATCCTGTTATTTGCTTTATTTACTGTCTCATTTGCTTCATGCCAAACCGTATCAACATCAAAAAAAGATGATTACCCCGGCTTAGAGACTTTTTTGGATGGTTATTATCATCAATATTATTCTTTCCCTGTTTCCCTTGACGAACTCATTGCCGAAATCGAGACAAGGTCATCGTATGTTAATCCAAGTTTTATTGATACCTTTAACATAACACTTACCAATTTGAGGAAAGACAAAAACCAAATAAACTGGGTTTTGTCGGACGAGTGCTTTTTGAACGAGGAACTATTGGTTTTAAAAGGAGAGGACACAATAATGCACCGTTATAATCCATACAAATTTCCTTGTCTTGGAGTATTGTTGAATAATTATAGGTATTACTATCTTGATTATCCAGAAACCATAGAAGAATTATCGGCTTTCACAAAAGTTGAAGGTTATGTTGAGGAGCCTTCTTTTAAGGGCTGTGACAGTATTACTATGCAAAACTTATTCAAGGGAGAAGAAAGAGGGGTGTTAACGTGGAAAAACGACAAAGACGGGCTTCTTATCATGGCGAACAATGACACCGTTGATTATTTGCCTCCTTATTCACCATGCGATTTGTCACCCTTTGAAAAAAGAAGAATAGTCCTTCTATTTGACAAGAACAAAACTGTGGTTTTGTCTAATAAGATGGAAGTTGAATTCAAAAAAGGCTTATACTCCGTTTTGAAAGAATTCCCGTTCATTGATGAAAAAGAAAAGGGCAATTATCATATCATGTGTTATCGGCAAGACAAAGGATTGCATTTGTATTGTGAGAACGACTATTTACCCCAAGACCCCGAATTGTTCTCAACCCTAAACACTTTTGCGCACCAATTTGCAGAAGAGAATAATCTTGATGAGATAATTTTTTGTGTTGTGTATTGTTGTAAGTAAGTAGTCAAGATTAAGCTTCATAATGAGAGTGGTTAACGAACAAAGATGTACAGACCGAAGCCTGAGCCTTGTCGGTTGCGTAGAAGAGGGAGTCGGTGGACTCATAGTACTGCGGACGAATCCTCTTGCCCTTAAGAATGTACCACAAGGTCTCCACGATGTTGAGATGCGGCGAATACGGCGGGAGGTAGAAGAGGAAATGGTCTCTGCTTTCCCATGCGGGTCTCAACTCCTTCATGATGCCGCCGTGGTGGAAAAGCAGGACGGCCAAGAGTCCGTCCACTACATCCTGAAAGACCATCTCGGCTCATGGACGACGATAACCGACGCAGACGGAGTTGTCGAGCAAGAATTGAGCTTTGATGCCTGGGGAGGGCTTCGCGACCCCGTCACGTGGAGCGGCGGTTTCTCGGATCCCCTGATGTTCGACCGGGGTTTCACAGGGCATGAGCACCTTTACGGCTTCGGCCTCGTCAACATGAACGGGCGCATGTACGACCCCGTGATGAGTTCGTTCCTCTCCGTCGATGCTTTCGTTGACGACCCCGCCACTGCACAGGGCTTCAACCGCTACGCCTACTGTATGTACAACCCGTTGCGCTACACCGACCCGAGCGGATGGAGGAAGCAGGGGCGCGAACCCAGCAGCGGCAATTACGAGCATTGGTCGATGAGATATGCGGTGCCTGTGTATGAGCCGAGAGACTATCAAAACCCGTATTACTTGTTTAATCTGGCTTTTTTCGGCAATTATGAAGGGAGAATTTGTGAAGGCGGAGGCTCCATTGGAGGCGGCGGGGCCACTTCATATAGTTTCGAAAGCTCCTATGGTTACTATGTGACTCATTACGCCAACAGTGTCTACAACTATTGCTTCCCTTCCACCCAGCTTCAATTGATCCGCAACTGGCAGGAAAACCCATGCTACAGAACCAATCTGGATTTGCGAGAGGCTGGTATCTCAGGACTGACTGTAGGTGTTGTTTGTGGCCAAATCAACGGCGTGAGTGGCTACCGTTATTCATGTTACCAATGGAGCAATGACATGGGAAACACTTATTCGACGGCATTATTCGATTATGTTGGTGGGAATGCCAATGAATACTATAGTATGTCAAATCAACCGCTGAGGATGTATGGATGGGACGATGGTGTCATCGGTAAAGCCAATATCATGGCACAAATCGTTGGAGTGCCTATGGGAACGATTAATGAAGGTATGGAAATGGCTGCCAAGTCGTATCATAATGTGTCTTTGCTCAAAGTAAACAGCGGATTATCAAAAACACAAAAAGTGGCAGCATTGACAAAAGAAGGTCTTGCATTATCAAGAATGGCAAAAGGATTAGGCATTCTTGGAGCTGGCGTATCAAGTGGGATTACTATTTATCATATGATAGATTATAAAGCCAATGGTGGAAGCGATAATAGCGTATATGTTAAAGGATCCCTTGATTTAATCATGACAGGAGTAAGCTTTTTGGGACCTGTTGGATTCGGAATAGGAATTACCTATTTTATACTTGACATAGGCACTGACGGTTTCGGGGGATGGGGTAAAATTCAATAATAACTTAAATATGAGATTATTAAAATACTTGTTTTTCAAATACTACCATTTTCAAGTAAAAGTTGGAAATGAAGATATTGCACCATATTCTGCGATTATGTTTCTATGTTTCATCTTGGAGTTTATCTATGCAGACATCGTATGTTTTTGTTACTTTTTTATCCCTCAATTAAACAAAAGCTTACCCTCTGTATATAGTTTTATATTATTGTACTTAATCGGATTCGTTGTTCTATTTTTCCTTTTGATTCACAAAAAGAAATATGAAATGATATTATTAAAAGAAGAATGGAATAATGGAAAAAACACAGGTGTTATTCTTTTTACTTTTGTCCCCATTGTGATCTTTTTTGTGATGATATTTATTTAGTTTATTCTTTGTACCTCATGCGTTTCCTTGAATATCTTTTTTTTAAGTATTATAACTGGGCGATAAAAGTTGGAAATGGCGACATGCCGACATTCGCTTCTGCAAGTTGTATAGCATTTTTCATTATGCTATATCTTGCAGACATCTTGATGGTTCTTTTCTTTTTTATTTCTCCACAAACTCCTTTATTTTTTGGCAAGTACTTTTTAGGCATTTTTGGATTAATAATGATGATTGTTATTTACGTCATGTTTGCTGTAAAAGGTAGAGATAAAAGAATTATGGAAACCCATAAAGAAGAATGGACAGGAAAGAAAAATCTTGGGGCAATACTATTTCCATTAATTGCATTTGTTTGGTTTGTAATAGTATTATTTCTTAAGGCTATGATTAACAGTGGAATGATATAATAACCATGCTGTCTGTTATAGAATTATATCTTAAGATGCTAGTAAACCAGGAAAGAATATGAATTCATTGGATTATTTGCTATCTTTGTCACGCAAAACAACCAAGGAGGCGCGATGCACTATACCCTGAAAGACCACCAAGGCAGCCTGACGGCATAAACTTCGTCAACGTCACTGACGCTGAAGTACGCAAGTGCGTGAAGAAGGTAGTAAAGGAATAGCTTTCTGTTTTCAGAACGCATTTAGCAAGGGGGCAGAATGGGTGCAGAAAGGGAACGGGAAGAAACCATATTTCACAGCCACTTGCGCCGTATGGAATTAATTGCTAATTTTGCGCTCGTAAAAACCGATTCATCATGAGCACGACCACTCAGATAATAACAAAAATGATAGCCGAATACTTCAAGACGCAACCCATCAGGAAGGCCTGGCTCTTCGGCTCGTTCGCAAGAGGTGAGGAAACTCCTGAAAGCGACGTGGACTTGCTTGTCGTTTACGACGACGAGGTAGGTGTCAGCTTGCTCAAACACGCGGCTATGATTGTCGATCTGGAAACCATATTGAACCGCCCTGTTGATATTGTGGAAGATGGTACCCTGCTCCCCTTTGCTGTTGAAAGCGCTAATCGTGACAAAAAGCTGATATATGAGAGAGCCAGTTAGAGACAAGGAAAGATTGGAACACATCATTGCTTCAATCGACAATATCTTCGATTTTGCCAAGGGTAAAACAATTGAGGATTTGGATTTGAATAAAATGATGTTTTATGCCATTGTGAAGAACATTGAGGTTATTGGCGAGGCGGCTTACCGGCTTACAAAGACTTTCTGCAAGTTACATCCTGACACTCCGTGGCCTTCTATCGTCAGAATGCGCCATGTGCTGGTCCATGATTACTATCAAATCAAGAGCAAAGAGGTATGGAAAGTAATCAATGAAGACCTTCGTCCTCTTCGCGATCAAATATCCAGTTACATTTCTGAGACCGACTGGGAGGTGTGGGAAAAGCAGGAAATAGTCCCTGCTGAATCCGATGCTCACAAGAGTATGGTACAAGCAGCCCGTAGGATGTTGAGCAAAGGGATTAGTGCGGAGGAAATATCTGATATTACAGGCTTGAGCATCGTAGAGATTTCGGATTTATGATTAACATTTGACGGAGATTCTTTGTCACGCAAAACAACCAAGGAGGCACCATGTTCTTTTTCTTCCCGTTTTATTAGAGAGGGTGCGTTACCCCCTTCATCCCTTCTGTATCGCCTTCTCCAGTTTCGTGTACCACTCCTCGCCGAATTTGCGTATCATCGGCTCGCGGAGGAACTTCCACAAAGGGATGCCTTCGCGCTCGCCTTTGCGCTTGGCGGGCACACAGACGCTCCATTCATGATAAAGCACATGCGTGAAGCCGTCCTTCTCGACGAGGCGGATAGGGTAGAGGTGGCATGAGATGGGCTTCCAGAAGTCACATTTACCCTCTAAATAGGCTTTCTCGATGGCACAGAGGGCGGTGCCGTTGTCGTGGAAATAGACGAAGGCGCATTCCTCGCCGTTCACCAAAGGGGTGACCAGCTCGCCCATTTCGTCATAGTCGTAGACGTCGTTGTCTTCCACCACCTTGATGCCTTCAGGCCGCATATAGGGCTTGATGGCTTCGAGGTTGTCTTCTATCTGCTGAATCTCGTCGGCTTCTAAAGGGGCTCCTGCATCACCAGCCACGCAGCACCAGCCCTTGCAGCGGGGCAGGTGGCAGCAAAACTTGGCGTTCAGGAACTCGTCGCTGACGATAACGTTGTCGAGGATAATCATAGCTTTACTCTGTCGGGGTTTTCTGCAATAAACTTGGTCCAGTCGGGCTTGCGGTGGGCCTTGGCTTTCTCGGTGGTGTGCTTGGTGTAGTTCACGTCCTTGCCCTTACTGATGGAGTGGCATACCGCTGCTGCCACAGCGTCGGTGGCGTCAAAAAACTGCGGGTTTTCGTCGGTCTTCAGGATGAAATGCACCATCTTGGCCACCTGTTCCTTCGAGGCGTTGCCGTTGCCTGTGATGGTCTGCTTGATGGTCTTGGGGGAATATTCGAAGATGGGGATGTCGCGATAGAGGGCAGCAGCCATCGCCACGCCCTGGGCGCGGCCCAGCTTGAGCATCGACTGCACGTTCTTCCCGAAGAAGGGGGCCTCGATAGCCAGCTCGTCGGGATGGTATTCGTTGACAATCTCCAACACCCGCTCGAAGATTTTCTTCAGCTTGAGGGCCTGGTTTTCCAGTTTCTTCAGGTTGATGACGCCCATCGTGAGGAGTTCCATCTGTTTGCCTTGCTCGCGGATGATGCCGTAGCCCATCACCATCGTGCCGGGGTCGATGCCTAAGATGATTTTTTCGGGGTTCATGTCGGATGGATTAATGCAAGACTTACTCTTCCTCAACAACGACAGGGCGGGGCTCATACACCGATGCTGGCGGCAGGCTGTGGAGGGTGTCGCTGACGAAGTCCCAAACCTCGTCGGGGATGAGCTGTGTGGTGTTGCACAGTATGGCTACAAAGCGGCGGTGGCCCTCGTCGCGGATGACGAGGCTGCGGTAGCCTTTCCACCAGCCGTAGTGGTAATACATTCCCGGATGTTGCTTGTTCATGCGCCAGCCGAAGCCGTAGTTCTCGTCGTTCTTCCAGGTGGGCGAGCTGGGCATGAAGGCCTCGCGCTGTATGCTGTCGGGCAGCAGCAGATGACGGTCGAGGGCCTCGTTGAAGGTCCAGAGGTCTTCCACCGTCGAGAACATGATTTTGTCGCCCATCACGCCGTTCAGATAGTCGTTCTGCACCTTGACGGCGCCCTTGCGCTGCAGCTCGTGCCCTTGCACGTCGGTAGGCATCCACACCGAGACGGTGGGCTCGCCACGCATCGAGTAGATATAGGAATGCTCCATCCCGAGGGGCTCAAAGATGCGTTCGCGCATGAAGTCCTCAAAGTGTTGCCGCGAGGTGCGTTCCACTATGGTGGCCAACAGGGCGTAGTTGATGTTGTTGTAGAAATAGCCAGCGCCGGGGGTCCCGTAGGGTTTGGGTTGGCGCTCGGCCAGCATGTCAATCATGGTCTCGTTCGAGAAAGGCTTTTTGCGGTCGGGCCAGAAGGCGTCGGCCATTGCGTCGTAGCGGGGCAGTCCCGATTGGTGGTTGAGCAGCATACGCAAGGTGATGCCCTGGTAGGGCAGCTCGGGGATGTATTGGCGCACGTCGTCGTCGTAGTCCAGCTTACCCTCGATGCGCAGCAACATGATGGCTGCCGCGGTAAACATCTTCGAGTCCGACGAGAGCTGGAAGGCGTCGCCCAAGCGCAGCGGGTCTTTGTCGCGTTTGGTCAAGTCGCGCCAGCCGAAGGCTTTCTCGTAGACGATGCAACCCTCCTCGCCGTACAGCACCACGCCGTTCAGGTTCATTGCGGTGAAGGCCTTGTCGGCCTCCAAGGCACGCTCCACTACCTTCGCTCGGTTCAGGTCGAGGAAGATGCTGTCGGTGTTGACAATCACGTCGTAACGACACCGATGGTGGCACGAGGATAAGGCCACCACAAGCAGAAACAGCGCTATCAGAAAGATACTTCTTTTCATTTTCGGGAGGCAAATGTACGGAAAAAAGCGAAGGGAGAGCCACTTTTTCAGTCAAAATTCAGATTAATTCCGCTTAATTGGCTAAAACTTCGTACCTTTGCAGCCCAATTTACAACCATTTAATACATTTACATGTCACAATTTACCGATTTTGGATTGAATCCCGCTCTGCTGAGGGCTGTGAAGGAGCTGGGATTTGAGAATCCTATGCCGATACAGGAACAGACGATTCCTGTGCTCTTAGAGAAAGACACCGACTTTGTGGGCCTTGCACAGACGGGAACGGGCAAGACGGCAGCCTTTGGCTTGCCCCTGTTGAACAAGATCGACCCTGAGCAACGCTGCGTACAGGCCTTGATCCTCTGTCCGACGCGCGAGCTGTGTATGCAGATTACCCGTGACTTGCGCAGCTATGCCAAGTACATTCCTGAAATCCTGATTGTGCCCGTCTATGGCGGTGCCAGCATCGAGGCGCAGTTTAAGGACCTGGCCAAGAAGCCGCAAATCATCGTGGCTACCCCGGGCCGTCTGCGCGACATGATTCGCCGCAACCGCGTCGACTTCAGCAACGTGAAGACGATGATTCTTGACGAGGCTGACGAGATGCTCAACATGGGCTTCCAGGAGGAAGTGGACGACATCCTCGAATACATGCCCAAGGAAGGACGCCACACCATGCTCTTCTCGGCCACCATGCCGCAGGAGGTGGAGGCGATCCTCAAGAACTACATGACCGACCCTGTGAAGGTAGCTGTGGGTGAACGCAACTCAGGCACCGCCAACGTCGATCATATCTACTACATGATGGCTGCCAAGGACCGTTACTCCGTCCTGAAGCGCATCATCGACTACACGCCTGCCATCTATGGCATCATCTTCTGCCGCACCAAGTTGGAGACCCAGGAGATTGCCGACAACCTCATCCAGGACGGCTACAACGCCGCCGCTCTGCATGGCGACCTCTCGCAAGGAATGCGCGACAACGTGATGGACCACTTCCGCAAGCGCAGCCTGCAACTGCTGGTCGCCACCGATGTGGCTGCCCGTGGCATCGACGTGAAGGAGCTGACCCATATCATCAACTACAACCTGCCTGACGACATTGAGACCTACGTACACCGCTCGGGCCGTACGGGTCGTGCCGACAAGCGTGGTGTCTGCATCAGCCTCATCAACCTGCGTGAGAAGAGCAAAATCAAGCGCATCGAGAAGATTGTAGGCCGTCCCTTCGAACGGGGAATGATTCCTACCGGCAAGGAGGTCTGCGAGAAGCAGCTCTTCAACCACATCGACCGCATCGAGCACGTCGACATCAACCGCGAGGACATTGACGACTACCTGCCCGTCATCTTCCGCAAACTGGAATGGATGAGCCGCGAGGAACTCATCACCCGCATGGTGGCCCTCAACTTCAACCGTTTCCTGGACTACTACAAGAACGCCGTCGACCTCAATGCCGACGAGCGCGACGAGAAGAAAGACCGCAAGGAACGCAAGAAGGAACGCGAGCATCAGGACGAGACCATGACGCGCCTCTATTTCGGCATGGGCAAAAACGACCACATCCTGCCGCAGAAACTCATCGGCAAGATTAATGACGTCACCCACAGCAAGAACATCCCGATTGGCCGCATCGACCTCTTCGCCGACTTCTCATACGTCGACGTGGACGAGAGCTACGTGCCGATGATTCTCGACTGCTTTGCCGACCCGCACAACAACCCGCGTGGCATCGTGGTGGAGGTGGCCAAGGAGCAACCCGAACGCAAGGCCAAGAGCGAGAAGAAAGACTTCGGTGAGCGTAAGGAACGCAAGGAACGCCGCGATGACTTCCGTGATGAGTATCGCGACGACCGTCGTGAGAAACGCGAGAAGCATGATGACGACTTCTTCGAGAAGAAATCCAAGAAGAAAAAGAAAGACTTCGACGACGACAAACCGTACTACAAGTCGGAGCGTTCGCGCGACGGACGCGAGTGGCTCGACCCCGACTGGAAAGAGCACATGGACGACATCGACATCTTCTATGATGATGACGACGACCGCCCGAGCCGCAAGCAGCGTAACGCTGAGCGGGGCTTCGGCAGCAAGAAGAGCAGCAGCTCCAGTTCAAAAGGTAGCAGCTCACGCGGTGGAGGCTATTCCAGCTCCTCACGTGGTAGCTCTTCGAGAGGCGGCAGTTCAAGAGGCGGAGGGTATTCCTCTTCCCGCGAATCAGGCCGCGGACGCCGTGGTGCAGCCCGTTATGAAGATGATTACTACTCACCTCGCCGCCGCAGCGGTGGCGGAGGCCGCAGGAGATAATGGCTACGTTTAAAACATGGATCAGAGCAGCGCGTCCCCGGACGTTGCTGCTCTCTTTTTCGGGCGTGCTATTGGGGGGTCTCTTGGCTGCCCAAAGCGGGTCCTTTTACCTTGCGCCTATCATTTTTGCTGCTCTTACAGCCATTCTTCTTCAAGTCCTTTCCAACCTCGCCAACGACTATGGCGATTTCAAGAAAGGTACCGATGGCTCCAATAGGGTAGGCCCTCAGCGCGAGATGCAGAGCGGCAGCATCACCGAGAAGGAGATGCAGCGGGGACTTATTACAACCGTCCTCCTATGCCTCCTTTCAGGTGGCTTGCTATTGCTGACGGCTATGCAGGCCCATGGCTCGTGGCGAGTGGTGCTTCCCTTTGCCGTGTTGGGCATTGCCGCCATACTTGCCGCGTTGTTCTACACCTTAGGCAAACACCCTTACGGTTATCGCGGCTTGGGCGACTTGTTCTGCTTCCTCTTCTTCGGCTGGGCATCAGTAGCGGGAACCTATTACTTGGCGGCTCCTCAGTTCGATTTCAGCGTCCTGTTGCCTGCTACGGCGATGGGCTTCCTTTCCAATGCCGTGCTCAACATCAACAATATGCGTGATTATGAGAACGACAAGGCATCGGGCAAAAACAGCCTTGTGGTGAAGATAGGGCTCAAAGGGGCTTTTGTCTATCATTGTGTGCTTATCTTAGGGGCTTTTGTGTGTCTGACGGTGTTTCTCGTTCTGAATAACGCGCCTTGTTATGCCTATGCTTTTTGGCTGCTCTTCTTGCTGTTCCTCAAGGACTTAATAGCCATCAAAAAGACCGAGCCTGCCCTGCTTGACCCCTTCTTAGGCCGGCAGGTGAAACACACCTTCCTCCTGGTGCTGGTTTTCGGGCTGCTGCAAGGATAATCCTAGAAATTTTTTCTAAAGAACCCCCCACTTCAAAAATAGTTTCTATTTTTGCAGTTCTATCTGTACGTATAAAAGACACATTTTTTCAATTTATTCATTCATCACTTAAATCACAACACTATGAAAAGATTAGTACTTTTCGCATTTGCCTTGCTGTTTGCAACGGCAATGACGGCGCAGAACCGCACGGTGTTTCTGCAAGAATCTTTTGACGGTGCTACCATGCCCTCAGGTTGGTCTATTGCAGGCCTTGGCCAGTCCAACTGGAACATTTCAGGCACCAACAATGCAGGCGGCGAGCCCAACGAAATCTGGCTGTATTACGGCCCGCAATTCAACGGCATCTCCCGCCTTGTTTCTCCTGTCGTTGACTTGACGGGAATCAACAGCGTTGTCGTCTCCTTCAAGCATTGCCTCGACAACTACAGTGGCTCTCACACCATCGGTATTGCCACCACCACCGACGGCGGCACCACTTGGAACGAAGGCTGGAGCCAGGTCTATTCAGCCGACGGCGTGTATGCTGTGACCCAGGAAATCACCACAGCTGACGTGGGAAGCGCCAACTGCCAGTTCTGTATCTATTACAGCGGCAACTCCTACAACATCGATAACTGGTTCTTCGACGACATCATGGTGTTCACCCTCGAAAACCTTGACCTCGCCGTTACCGGCACCTCTCTGCCTGAAATCATGCCTACGGGTAACCTTACCGTCGACATGAACGTCATGAACTACGGTGTTACCGCCATCACTTCCGTCGAAGCCACCTACCAGGTGTCGGGTATGGAACCTGTGAGCCAAACCTTTAATGTGAACATTGCTTCGTTGGCCACCACGACCTTGACCTTCGATGCACTTGCCGACATGAGCCTCCCCGGAAGCTATGATGTGACTTTGACCATCGTCAAGGTGAATGGCCAGGATGATGATGTGATCGACAACAATATGTTGATGAAATCCCTCTCCATCCCGCTGGACAATGTTCAAAGAATCCCCATGATTGAGCATTTCTCCTCATCCACCTGCGGACCTTGCGTGAGCGTGAACAACCAAATGAACACCTTCTGCAACAACAATCCTGGACGCTACACCTACACCAAGTACCAGATGAACTGGCCCGGCAGCGGCGACCCCTACTACACCCAAGAAGGTGGCGTGCGTCGCGCCTATTACGGCGTCAGCGGTGTTCCGGACATTTATCTTGACGGTGTGGGAACCAACAACGCAGCTGTCAACCAAGCCACTTTCAACCAACATGCCGAAGAGGCTGGCTACTTCGATGTCAGAGGTTCATTCACCGTGGAGGGCAACAACATCCATATTTTCGCTGATGTGATGCCTTATGTTGATGTTGAGGCCCGCGTGTTTGTCTCCATCAATGAGAAAGTGACTCACGGCAATGTGGGTACCAACGGCGAGACTGAGTTCCACCACGTCTTCATGAAGATGATGCCTGATGGCGAAGGTTCAACTGTGGCTTTCAATGCTGGCGAGCTGCAACGTTTGGAGTTCACCCAAGACATGTCGGGAACGCATGTTGAGGAAATGAGCGACCTCGAAGTGTCCATCTGGGTGCAGAACTATGGTTCAAAGTATGTGTTCAACAGCCACTTTGCCTACGAATACACCGATGCACACCCTTATCCTGTCGAGAACCTGACTTTGACTGAAGTTGCTGGTCCAAGAGGTTTGTTTGAAGCTACTTGGGATGCACCGGCTAACGGCAACCCCATCGGATACAATGTTTATGTGAACAACGAACTGATGGCTGAAAACATCACCGAAACCGAGTTTTCGTTTGAAGGCGATCCTGATATGTTCTACGTGGTTGGTGTGGTTGCTTTGTATGCCAATGACCAATCTTCTGTCAAAGTTGTTGCTGTTGTGACAGAGAACTTGCAGGATTTGGGATTGTATATTCCTGGCTCACCTTACGTTGAGTTGACGGTCGAAGAGCCTTATGCAGATGTTTATGTGACCAACGGCAATTTCGCTTCGCATACGCCTATTGAGATTACTGGCATCACAGAAGTCAATCCTGCGGGCTACCAAATTTTGGTTATTGTACCTCATGCCATAGAGTTACCATATACGCTAAATGAAGGAGAAGATTTCGGGATCAATTTAAGCCCCCTCTCTTCTGTTGGCAGAAGTGTGGAGGAAACAACCGTTGTGGTGGAATCCAGTGCTGGAAACGTAGTGTTTAATGTTACCGTTGACGGCGAACTGCTGAAAGTCACAGAACTTTCATCAACGGCCAAAGTCTATCCGAATCCCGCCAACGGCCAAGTGCGCATCGAGGCTGACAACAGCATCGAGAGCGTGAGAGTGTACGACATGATGGGTAGCCTGGTGGAAAGCCTTTCGGCCAACGGCAGAGCCCTTAACGTTGATTTGAGCAGCTATAGCAACGGTGTTTACTTCTTCAGCGTCCGCGAGAGCGACGGTTCTATTACGAACCAGCGCGTTGTGGTGAATCACTAATCTTTAGTTTGCTTCCACAAAAAAAGGCGGCCCCCGTGTGGGGGTCGCCCTTTTTTGTTAGCGGAACTCAATTCCGCTGGGTCATTTATCTGACAACAGTGATGCGTGAGGCATTCACACCGTTCTCAGTGACAACGCGCACCGTGTACATGCCAGCGTTGAACTGCGACATGTTCAGGATGTAGTTGTCGGTATCGACGTCGGTGTCGAACAGCACCTGACCAAGCATGCTGACCACAGTGATGTGGCGCATACCGTTGGCCTCGATGGTCACGTTGCCCTTCGTCGGGTTCGGGTAGATGGTCATGCCACCGTTTTCAGCGACAGCATCCACACCAACGACGACGTAGTTGACGTTACCGTCGGCAGCCATGGCAGGCTCAGACTCGCAGTCGGCGTAGACAGCAGTCACCTGGTAGTAGTAAGAACCGGCGGTCTCAGGCGTGTCAATGTACTCGTAGTAGGTCTGACCGGCAACAGCGGGAACATTACCAATTAAGGTGTAGTTGGCGTTTTCGGTCGAACGATACACGTTGTAGCTGACAATACCAGCACGCATGTTCTTGGCACCAGCGCTCAGAGCGAGGTCATCGATGTCGAGGTAGAAATAGTCAGTGCAGTTGAAGTGACGGATAGCCACCTTGCGGCCTTCACCAGCGTAAGCACCGAGGTCGACAGTGTAGAGATACCAGGTGCCTTGGTCATGCATACCGCGAGGAGCACCATCGCGATTGCCCTTGGCAGTCATCGTCCACTCTTGGACCATGGTGAAGGTGTTGCCACCATCCTCAGAGACAGCCACGCCGAAGTGCTCAGCAGCCCACAGGTTATCTTGAGCGCAGGCATAGAAGCTGAAGGTCGAGTTGTCGCAGAGGGTCACGGCAGGCGACACCAGCCAGTTGTCGGGAGTGAGTGCGCCGTAGTTGTTGTCGTAGCTCTGTGAGAACATCATGTCGGCAGAACCGTTGTGGCCGTAGCCAGTACCCATCGTGGTGCTGGCAAGGTTCCAGTTGTAGCCGTCGCCGTCAGCATCGATGGTCGTCCAGCCAGTGGGCAGACCAGCCTCGAAGTCAACAGTGAACTCGTCGCCTTCGCAGCCGCCAGGACCTGGGCCAGGATTCTCTTCGCCCCACCAGACTTTCACCTGATCGGTAGCGGTGAGAGCTTCGCCGTGGATAGGCTCGCCAGCAGCGCAGGCATCGCCACCACCAGCGCACACCGGGCAACCCATGGACCAACCGAAGTTCTGATCAGGCAGAACCATCGTGCCAGGATAGATCGGGCGCACGCAGTACTCGTGCTCACCATACTCACCTTCAACAGTGTATTCGCGATCGTCCGGACCGGCGAAGGCAACATACTCGCCATCCTCGGTGATGAGGAAGCCGATCAGGTCGGTAGGATTGACAATCTCGCAGTCGGTCTCGCCTTCACCCTCAGTCTTGGTGAATGCGATGTTACAAGGCTGATTCGAATAGTTCGTGATCATCAGGATGTAATACTCACCCACTTCAGGCACGTGGTAGTTGACGGTACCGTGGTTAGCCGAGTGCTGATGTTGTCCTTCAGGATAACCGAGATAGATGTCCTCAGTGTAAGAAATCGAGAAGTTGCAGTCGATAATCTTATTCGTGGTCAGGTCGCTTGCGCAAGGAGTATACGGATCAGTGAAGGGACCCCACATGCAGAAGTCAATGTCTCTGGTAGTGGAGGGGTTCACCGGGTCGTGACCTTCCATGTGAATGACGAATGGGCCAGCAGTATTTATCCTCATGTGATACCAAGAAGGATTACGAGGTGAGAGGACGCAGCCGAAGTCAGCATTTTCATCTGCAAGTTCACCGCTGTAAGCGGATTCATACTCGATCACTTCTGAAGTGCAGAAAGGATTCGAGTTGAGGCAATGGTCGTTCTCAGTTCTGGTGTTGTCCATAATGGCATCCATCATGATGGAGATAAAGTCGGTAGGATTGGTACCGCTCTTCCAAGTGTTGATACGATTGGCGATGTCAACCTTGCTCATCTGGTCGAAGTCGGCGAGAGCGTTGCTGTAGACGGTTTCAAACTCATCCATGAAGTTGCCGTTGGTCAGCGAGGTGAGGATGAATTGACCGTACTCATCTTCGGCAACCAGCGAGAAGTGGCTGTCGTTGCTGAAGGTGTAGAGCAAGAAGGCTCTGAGGTCAACGTTGTCGAGGGCGAGGAAGTTCAGCATCATGCCGTCTTCAGCATATTGCGTGTAGAACTGGCCACCATAGTTTTCGTTGCCACCGTTCTTGGCGCCGGCAGTCAGAGTGATGTCGTCAAGGACCATGATGTACTGGTCGTTGCAGTTGAAGTGACGGAAGGCGATGTACTTCTGGCCAGCGTAGGCGCTCAGGTCAACGCTGTAGTTGTACCAGGTGCCGAGTCTGAGGCCTTCACCGTTACGTGAGGCAGCACCACCCAGCAGACCGCTCTTCTTGGCTGTCAGGGTCCACTCTTGGACGGAAGTCCAGTTGCTCATGTCGTCGGAGACGAACACGCCGAAGTGGTCAGCAGGATAGCTGGCGTCGGTAGCGGCCACCCAGAAGCTGAGGGTCGAACCGTTGGCGAGGTTCGTCAGAGGCGAAATCAGGTATTCGTTCGGGGTCAGGGCACCCACACCGTTGATGTAGCTGCCGCTGCAGATGGCGTTCGAGCCGCTGTGGTACCAGTCAAGCGTCAGGCTTGCATAGTAGGTCCAAGTGGTCGGGATGGCGCTGGTGAGGCACCAGGTCCAGCCATCATTGTTGCCGTCGACGACGGTCCAGCCTTCAGGCATACCGCCTTCGAAGTCGACATCGAAGGTACCGGCACCGCCAGGACCAGGAGTATCACCACCGTAGGGGTTGAAGCCGTGGTCGAAGACCCACTCGATGTGGTTACCAGCAGGGATGGTGCCGACAGTGACTTCGTCAACAGGTCCCCAGTGGTCGCAAGGCTCATACTGCCATTCAACGGGCTCGCTCCAGGCGCTCATACCAGTCGAGTAGACGGTAGCGACCTTGCAGAGGTAGTGCTCGCCTTCAACCAACGGAGCGTTGTAAGGCTCATTGGTGGAGAGCTGGCAGAACGGATGTACAGTGTTGTGGTTGTAGATCGGCACACCGTCGATAGAGGTGCACATGACCTTGTAGTACTCGAAGTGCTGCATTTCGTCAGCATTCTTGGCACCGTTGGTCAGTTCGATGTCGTCAATGTCGAGGATGAACTGGTCGTTGCAGGCGAAGTGACGGATGGCAATGTACTTCTGGCCGGCATAGGCGCTCAGGTCAACAGTCTTCTGATACCAGGTGCCTTGTACACGGGTTTCACCACCGCGGCCAATGCTCATCACATCACCACCATTCTTGGCGGTCATCGTCCAGCTTTGAACCTCAGTCCAGTTGCTCGTACCGTTGTCCGAAACGAACACACCATAGTGCTCGGC
>Ga0310690_10001135_pt1 | contig 49543 bp, 76 predicted proteins | sample AusTroGonzalo_MG_2_FD_207661 | JGI IMG/M metagenome (GOLD analysis project Ga0310690, IMG submission 207661) | Bovine rumen microbial communities from tropical cattle in Woodstock, Queensland, Australia - Gonzalo_04 (v2) (version 2) | ecosystem: Host-associated > Mammals > Digestive system >... | reverse complement strand
ATCCAATCATTCTTAGGTTGCATTCTTCCGTAATCATCTTGAATATAATATGTAGTAGGATAAATATCTACAACTTGAAGATATCCATAGGTCTCGTAGCCGTAAACCCCGTCGGAAACACTGCAGAATACCCAAAGATCCTTGCCTTTTATGCTCTGAAGGAACTCTGTATCAGATTGTGTAGTTGCATAAATCTTCACTATTAGTCCTCCTCATCGGCAGCATAGTCTTCATAAACGTCGCAATGCTCTAATATCTTAAGTAATTCCTCAGAAGTATAAACGGTTACCGGAGTATGGATTACCCAGTCATATACAGAAGATTTTTCAGCCACATACTCAGTATAATCGTTTTTGAGGTACTGAATAATGTTCCAATAGAAATATCCGGATAATCCATGGCGACCCTCAACTGCACTTACTGGGATGGCAGCATAAGTAATACGATCATTACGAATAGCAAGGACCTTCAAATATGAGTCTCTGTGCCCGAGTGTCTGAGATATTGATTTTACCCAGACGTCTTTACCGATAAATTTATCAAACTGGGTGTTATCAAAACTAGCGTAAATCTTCATTCTTCCTCCTCATCGTCAGCCCACTCAAGCTCTACCTCATCATCTATGTATTCAGGGCACTGGGACAACATCTCTTCAATCTCCTCAGAAGTGTAAGCTTCAACCGGGGTAGATATTATAATATCGTCTATGTGACATTTGCTAGGACGCCAGGGATGCATCATGGAATATACATCCTCATCGGGATCAAATCCCCATTGCTCATCAATATATCCGCTGTCTATATACTGAAACGTAACATAATAATCCTGCTTAGATAACACCTTAAGATACACAGTACGATATATTGAGTGTTGAACCGTAAACCGTGCTTTAATCCAAACATCTTTACCAATGTACTTATCTAAGATACTTTCGGTCAATTCATACGTATCCATATGCTTCAATATGTACTTAGACGTGATCGTATCTACAGGCTGTACTAGTTTTATGTTATCTGCGTAAACGGACTCGGTAGAGGTAATCAACTTTCTAATCTGTTCATCAGAAACATTGCCATGACGAAGTGCATGCACCTCTTTAGGTAAAAGGCGATTGAAAGACAAAGATACTAAATCTCGATCATCCCCGAAATTTAAGACTTTCTTAGAAACAAATCTGGCATAGAATTGAAAAGCGTCATGTCTATATGTGTACTCGCATTTAACCCAAATGTCTTGCCCAATATATTGATCAAATGGGGTAGGAATATCCTTATCCGGAACTCCATATGCGTAAATCTTCATAGGTCAACCTTCCTCCTCGTCAGAATTATCGATAATATCGAGAACCTCATCACTAGTTAAAATCGTTACTGGCGTAAATAATATTGTAAATTTACGGGAAATATATTTTGTGTGATTAAGGTCGTGTGCATTAAGCTCTCCGTAGAAATAACCGTCTGGATCTAAAAAGGACCGTTCACAAAAATGTACCATATAGCGATCATGTGTAAGGTCTACATCAATAATGTTAATGTAAAAAAGTTTATCTGTACCAGCATAAGCACCGTAGTAAAACCATGGGTCATCTGCAGAAATTATTACTTTGACCCAGAGGTTCTTACCTACATAGGCGTCTAATGGATTGGTATTTGAGGTGGGAGCGTACAATTTCATTCTTCCTCATCCTCCTCATTTGCGTAGTTCTCCTCTAAGATATCCAACAGCTCTTCTGTAGTCATTACTTCTAGGGGGTCGTTAAGAACCCAGCTATCTGCGAAATCCGTGTGAACCTTCTTCATACTCTCAAGGATTTGCTCTATAGAGGTGCCATCGTGGCCCCAAGTATTATCTATACGCTCTACAGGAAGTTCACTAAGTGTAAGAGATAATCCGTCCCGGGAAATGGGTTTAATATAATATGTGTACGCACCAGGCTGAGAAGCAAGTACCCAAAGGTCTTTGCCAATATAGCGGTCAAGTTGAGAAGAATTGTCAATGTAGTCCGGATACAGATCTTTAGTAGTGCAAGTCTCCATCGGTTGAACGATCTCAAAGTTATTAAGATTTCGAGTATATGAAGTAGTGAGCTGATACATAATCTCTTCGGGAACCGGGGGATTAGTAGTTAATTCCTGCAGCTCATCAACAGACAATTCATTAATGTTGTACATATTAGAGTAGTCATCCCCGAAGTACCCAAGGCATGCGCCTATTCGGATGTAAGTATCATTATGATATTTAAGATCCACGCATTTAATCCAGACGTCCTTACCGGAGTATTCTGATAAAGTCTTGGCATCATTACTAATGTATGTATACGCGTATATCTTCATACTAAATTATGCCTCCTCGGAATCTCCAGACTGCAACTTATCTAAGCAGGCCTCTAAATACTCGCGCACCTCTGCAGTGGTAAGTATGTTTAATGGGGTGACTACGTCGATTTCAGCCAAATTGTAAACATCTTCTCCAAGCAAAATCTTATTCAAATCTATAGGCTCAGCTGGATATCGAGGAAATTCATCCCATAAGTAGCCGGGGTCTAAAAGATCTATGATGTAAGAATTTACAGAATTACACATGAGGCCGTATGTATCCTTGACAAAACGTAATGGGTGAAGATAGTGATAGCCTTCCCCAAAAATTTGGGCCTCAATCCAAAAGTCAGTACCAATATAATCATCCCAATTAAATTTCTTGCTGGCCGCATATATCTTCATACTTGTACCTCGTAGCTATTTATTAAATCCCAAATGTCTGCATTAGACAGTACTTCTAAAGGAATACATATCTCTAGCGTCTTAAGTAAGGCCTTATGCTCAATTGTCCTATGCTCTAAAACATTCTTTATAGAACGAATATCATCTGCGAAAAACTCGGAAGAGTTTGTCATAAGCTCATCAACATCATTTGCATAGATCCTATAGTAAACTAAAACATCGCTATATATCTCAAGGGGCTGGATATACCAATGCGTAGGCTCATATTTATCATCAAATGGAGACAGTTTGTATCCGCTGCAGCATTTTACCCATACGTCTTTTCCCACGTATTTATCCCAACCGTAATGATCTGTAACTGCGTATATCTTCATGAGGATTTCTCCCTACTTAAATTGAACATCTCGTAAAGGTCGTCCGTAGACAAGACATTAACGGGAGATGCCAGGTCTACTTCTTCTGGGCTCAGATGTATGGTAGCAGCATCAGAAAGAAGATCATCTAAATTCTTGTAATAAAGGGACTTATATATGAGACGGGCCGGTATTGATATAACTGTACTTTCAAAAGCGTCTGCCTTAAGTACCTTAAAGAATCTCCAGCGTTTTTCGCCCTCGGCATAATAGTAGCATTCAACCCAAAGATCTTTGCCGGCAAACTTTGCGAGAGGATTTAATTCATGTTTACGAGAACTATATATCTTCATATTCCCCATTCGTCCTCCCAGGCTGCATCAAAATCGGGGGCTGATACCTCTAGCCAGCTAGGATCAAATACTTCATCAGTGGACATCATGTCCACTGGAGTAATTAATTTAATATCTTTAGCATATGCCATGCATACACCTTTCTTATGGCTATCTGCGGTGTTTAACGTAAGTATACTTACAGGTCTTCCAGAATCCTTGTCCCAATCGCATTCGGCAAAATTAATAAAGTACATATCGCCGTTCTCAGCTGTACGTTGTCTAATCTCGTCCGCATACCAAATACTGGTAGTACCTATCATCTCGCCACTAGCGGTAGCCTTACCTACGACACGGACCCAACAGGGATGATCCTGAGCCCAAGAGGAAGCGGTAAATAAGGGTAGAAACATAACCCGTGAAACATCACATTTAACCCAGATATCTTTTCCAAGATATTTGTCTAATATGGAATTAGTATTTGTAATTGCGTATATTTTCATCCACGCACCCCCATAAGCTCAAATACATCTTCTGTAGTCAAAAGATCAAGCGGGTACACCGCGTATATATCTTCTATAGAAGCAAAATATGGAATGGCAAGGTCAACCTCCAGACGTTCTGGATTGGCCCGATAATAGTCAAAATCGCCATTCCAAAAACAGTTATAAGATAACATGCCATCCTCCAACCTCAGCAGTCTAATATACTTGGGACTAAACCAATGATCATTATCAGCTAATATCCAGACATCTTTACCTAAGTACTTATGCAAAAGCTGAGTATCGTCTAAAGTATGCTTAGAACTGTATATTTTCATTCTACTTCGTCATCCTCCCCGTAAACTTCGTTATGTCCTTCCCAATAGACTGCTTCGTTCTGGGCTAAAATGTCTCTCATATCGGACTCAGAATATACACTTGTGGGCTTACATATATCAAAAGTATCTGCCGGAGAATATCGATCATATATGACAGGATCTACTGGAGTATATCCGTAATCGTCCCAGTCTTCACTGTACTCGTAATCGTCTACAAGGTCCCCAGGGATCAAATCGTATGAGATCATACCGTCCTGACAATTCGTCACCTTTATGTACGCAGTGTTAGATTCCCATCCAAGCTCAAACAGACTTCTGCGGGACCTGCACTGTACCTTGACCCACAGATTCTTGCCAGCAAGTTTACAGAGATAATTATCGTTTATATTAGTAGGGTAATCATCAAATAGCTCGACAGAAGTGTACGTCTGTATCGGAGTATATTGTGATAAATATTCGAAATCTATATCACGAACTTCAGTAGTATCCTCTGAAAGATACTTAACATATCCTTGCAACAATCGTACCTCACGGAAATAGTTTGCGGAAAAAACTACGTAGGAATTATCATTAATACTCTGAATAGACTTCCTAATAAACCTGACATATAACGTATAGTTGGGATCATCAGGATGCTGCTTGTATACACACTTAACCCAAAGGGGTTTCCCTACGAATCCATCATACGGGGTCGGAATACTATTTGCTGTATTTGCGTAAATTTTCACAAGGCGCCTCCGGCATAAAGGTCTAATAGTTCATCTGTAGTTAACACGTTTACCGGACGAACGATATCTACATCCTCTACGGGTATAGTATATTGATGGGTCAGGTACCATTGACGATTAGGGCTAGTGGCATAATCAAAATCCGTCATGCAGCGGTTATAAAACAATATACCTCCCTGTATTGTTATTGGTCTAATGAAGCAATCACCAAGATCTTCTGTGGGCAGCCAGCGCCAACTTGTTGCCTGAACCCAAACGTCCTTATCTGCATACTTGCGTAACAGCTGTGTGTCACTTAATGAAAGTGTAGAGGTATATATTTTCATCAGTCATCGTCCTCGGCATCAAGGCTTTCTCCAAACATGGAATCGGCTAAGTCCTGGAGATCTTCCCCAGAATATAAATCAATAGGGGAATCAGCTACATATCTTCGAGCAAGCATTGCTTTATTGTGCTCTAACAGGTAAGCTCCAGATATGAGCTCATCAAACGGATATGTGCGGAACTCCCAATCAAATACAAGTCTATACTGTAAGGAACCATAATCAAAAGACACCGGATTTAAGTATCCGTGGTCGGCGTAATCTCCGAAGATATCCACGATATAAACAGCAATCCAGACATTTTTCCCAACATATCTGGTTACCAAATCTACAATACGATTATCCTCATTCGCAGCATATATTTTCATTAGACATCTCCGCGTCATATTTATAAATATATTAAAGGTTGCGAGACATGAAATAAGGTGCAAGCAATTGCCTACACCTTATCTTACGGAGATTCCAATATGGAATGGAGTTTATTAATCGTATTCTTCTGCGTCGGGATCATCGGTAGCAGCAAATTCCGCTGCAATGTCCTCATCAGAAACAAGTTCTACCGGGAACCAGATTTCAATATCATCTATATATGTTTCCCCAACGTCACTTACAGTACTATCATCGGGAAAATCCAAGTTAAAATAGTTTACTTTGCAGTATCCCTCGTCATCAATAGACAAGATCTTCAGCCAGTATAACCACTCACCATCCCTATAGGGATTGTAGCGAGATCCTACTGAAGTTTCTGCTTTGATCCAAAGATCCGTACCGCAAATTTTGCGAAGAATATTTTCAGTCTCGCTCATGGCTCACTTAAGATATCTTCTAGCCTTGATTCTTGTAGCAGATGTAACAAGGGGCTTTGTATGATACTTCTTCTGTCTCCAGTCAGAATAATCTTCCCAAGCGTCCTCATCATAAAGGATTTCCTTAAGACCATGCTGGCCGTCGCCGTTTACAAGATACTCTTCGATCTTGTACCATTCGTCTTCACCTAAAAGCTTACGGATGGGATCAAACTTAGAAAGCGCGGTCTTGTCCTCAATAGTCTCGGATCTAACATAAATCTTCATAGTCTATATGTCTCCTATATTTAATAGTCTAATATGTAGTTATATAAGGTTACCATAGATCTCGTGAATTTCGTCCGTGGTTAATATTTCCAGGGGCTTACACACAGAATTCCACAAAAAATCAAAACTACCCCCAGGCAAAAATACTCTAGACTTATGATATTGAGGGACATATTGCTCCTGGCTATCCTCGAAGAATTTAATATCCCCCACCCACTCTATATGCACGTATTTGTCATCAATACTAATTAAATGTAAAAAACACTGACCATCAGTGATATGTTTGCACCTAACCCACAGGTCGGTACCGATAAATCGTTTTAAAAACTCAAAGGTAGATTTGTTTGTTTTAGCGTATATCTTCATTCTGATTCCTCCCACCAAAGGTCTGCGTCAGGCTCAAATAGATCTGCAGTACCCATAGCCTGCAGCGGTTGCTGTATTTCAATCCCATGCAAATCATCAGTATTCACACAAACGTTATCAGGATCGTAATAATCGTCCGTATAATCGTCATAGAACCACGCATATTTGTACACCCAAATGTCACGACCATGATAAGATTCACAGTATTTATCATATATACGCAACCATATCGATGCATATGAAAGACCTAAACGGGCCCGACATAATATCCACACGTCTTTACCAACGTATTTTTCAAATTCCGGTAACGGAGCAAAAATCCCCAGCTTACTATAAACTTTCATATGTCATCCTCATCACTGTAATCTATATCTGGATCATCTGCAGGTTCTTCACCGCAAGAATCTACCATTTCTTGTAATTCTTCTGTAGTGTACGCAGATATTGGGGTTTCGATTTCCCACTGGTCCCGACGTTCATATCCGGAAGCATAGGCGGATAACGCTAATGCCAACTCAATATCTCTGCGTTCATAATCCAATAGGGATAATCCTTGAGCTAAGAAATCATCTACCAATTCAGCTTCGATCTCAGCAAAATACATTAAAGTATCCGTGAGCTCAAGTATGCGGATATATCGCCAATTATAAAAATCTTGGTCCCCAATGCGATGAGCTAATACCCAGATATCTTTACCAAGTAAAGTTTCAAATGATGGATTAGTCATAATCTTCGTCCTCGTCATCGTACTCTTCGTAGTCAGTTTCAGGAGCAATATTAGAATTATGAAGGGCTTCTTCAATTTCTTCTGTAGTGTAAACCTCTGGCGCCGGCATGGGTTCAAAACATTCTAAGGTGCTAATCTCATAATATGATGGGTTCATGGCATCGACAATATTATGATATTGCTCTTGGGTACAATCCTGCCAGCGCATCAGATCACGAAGCTCATCAGAATTGATTGCCAGATATTTTACCTTGGTACCGGACTTTGATAAAAGTTTAATAAACCGTTCTTCAACATCGATAGATAATCCGTAACCACTGCGCTTAGAATGCTGCAGTACCTGGACCCAAACATCTTTACCGATATAGGAGTTTAATCTGGTAGGATACCGGCCAAAAAGTTCAGAAGTGGTCAATGTAGCTAGGGGCTGGAACACGGTAACTCCAGAATCCAGTGCGGTAGAATGTAAAGTACCGGCACACGCACGCAATGAAGACATAGCATAACGCAGCGGATCAGTCGTAGGGGAGTTTGTTTCCATGTCCCAGCTGTGTCCGATAGGAAGAAAATTATAGGTACACATTGTATGTGTACCGAAATCATCACTATGGGACAGCGGGCGAAGATATCCTATCATACCATTGGCAAATTTGATTTTAAACCAAATATCCTGCCCCTCGTATTGAAGAAACAGGTCAAGCGCAGTAGGTACAGTATTTGTACATAATATCTTCACGAGTAATACCCCCTATACTCACCGTAATAATCCTCTACAGCGTCAGCAATATCCGAAGTAGTTATCACAGATACAGGATGACAGACCTGAACATCGTTAATATTGCAAGTATCATATACATCGTCACCGTCGTTTAATCGCTCTTCCCTTTCAAAGAAAAATGACAGCTCATAATCAACGTTGTCATCTGCAATTGATGCAGTACCGTCAACAATATCTGGAAGTATCCACTCATAGGTGAGCCTATCGCCCTGTCGGTCAATAATATGTACATACACAGGAGCCCTGCGTTTAGCTATGTCAGCCAGCACCCATAGATCCTTTCCAATGTAAAATTCAATTTCATTTTGATTATTTGCAGCATATATCTTCACGATCAATCCTCCACAAGGACACAAGTATCTAATACCTCATACATTTCATTAGTAGTCATTATATCTAATGGAGGGCATACAGAAAAATACTCAACTGCGTCTCTAATATAATAAGCGGCACTATTACTAAGTCTATCCTGTATATTTGATAAATCATGGGAATCGATCTCCAAATCCTTACCATCTACACATCTAGTCCACCAAACAGGAAGCTTAGCTAATTCCATTACGCCGAGATCCTCAACACTAAATATCTTTGCGTAAAATGAATAATTATAAAAATCCTTACGGGCCAATCTAACCCAGACGTCCTTCCCGGCAAACTTGGAAAGCGTTGTAGCGGTCGTATCCACGGCATCGTCATTGCAATATATCTTCATATCAATTCCCAAACCTCCTCTGGATATTGCGGAGGATAGAGATATCTTAATCCGTTAAGCTGCTCAAGACCACCAAGCTGGATCTTCCATATGATCTGGGCAACTTGGTTTATGCCTATACGGATAATTGATTTCTGTACCTTTTGGCGATTTTCAAGGATCGACATATCTTTCCAAGTACCGGTAACGTCTACGGTAAAATATGTGACCTCGACGGTAGCTCCTGCAGCAGGGGCTTCATTGAAAGTTATGGTGCCAGCTTCTTTATTGTAGATGTAATCAGATACTTCAACATCATCAATAGTTACAGATACAATCTCCTCAATAACACCCTGCAGGATAAACGTGGTTTGCCCAAGTTCTGCAGTAAATGTTTCTGAAGTCTTAATGGAAGGAATATCGTCATCTGTCGGCATGATCCTATATGCAGCAAGTAATCCGTTATCGCCGCTATTACTGTATCTAGCATTCGACCACAGACCAGCTTCTGTAATATAAATATAATCTCTATCACCACGGAATGCGGCTAATGCACCGGTTGATACATATGCAGATAAAATGACATCCAAGGTATTTGGGAGCTCACTCTTATATTCTGGTACCATATCTCGATATGTGATCTTGGAACGCAAAGTGAGAGGTACAATATTGCCCTGATTATCGTATTTAGCCTGGATCAGCTCGCAATTAGCGGCGTCAGAGCTTTCTATAAAATATACAACTGCGATACGGCCCGTATATTCTAATCCATGAGTAAGAAATAATTTAGCACCGCCCTCCGAAAGAGAGTAGTCATCAACAGATATTACGTCACGAGTTACTGAGGTATCATGTTCATCTTGATTAATTTCGCCCAAAGGATATACCGTGACGGACAAAATATTGGATTTCAGTCCGTCAAGTACAGGGGGATCTAATGTGTACTCCTCGCTTCCGGCGTCCCCAAAATATTGCATGAGACCATCCGGTTTAATCGAATACGGGAACCCTAAGCCAAACCATCTGCGGTTATTATTAGAATTGGCGTCATATCCATCAGCACCAAATCCCGGAGTTTGATTAATATATTCCGTAAAACGTAATTGTGTGTTTAACTCAGCTTCCCGTTCAGTTGCGCCCGAGGGAGCTACAGCAGTATCACCTAAACTGCGAGGAACTATATATTGATGGGCGTCAGAATCAGTAATAACTTCAGATTCCTGATCCGTTAACCCCATAGTACCTAATGAAATATATTGAGGAACCCAAGAAGATAAAGTATCAGCGCCCTGGTTAAGTACACCGTCACCCATAAGGTAGTGAGCTATACCAGTAAGCAAAGAATTAGTTGCCGCGTTATGCCCAACGTGCTCCTGAACTACTTTACCAGTAGGTTCATCAATAACACGAATGGTTACATTCTGCTTTACATCTAATCTCTTTATTATGTCGAGAGGATTTGTTTCAGACATTACTGTTATCCTTATGCATTAGAATTTCTGCGGTCATAACTTTTAGATATGCAAGCATATACAAGCATATTTAATATTAGAAATTATTTTCTTCCAATAGTTAAATATCCTCTATTACCACCGCCTACTGAATAATTACGAGGGCAATTAAGGCATAACTCCCAATTACTTCCAGAATAATCATATCCACAAGGAGGAACTTCTACACCATCTACTACCTCAGGGATTGCTCTATCACAAGGATTTCCGTCAAAAAAGCATTTATAGTAAAGTGTAGCAAGCTCATTTTCAGGGTAATCTGAACTTATTCTTGAAGCCATAATGCTATTAGGGTACTTTGTAAATTTTCTTGCCATATTTCAGATCTCCTTAATAAATAAAATATCTAAAAGTATAAAAGGTTGTATAAATAGCAAAACCCCAAACTGAATGCTTACAGAATGGAGTTTGGCAGATCAGTAATAAAACCTATCAGTATCTAACATCTCTCAAGTACTGGATCTCAAGATAGCAACAATCAGGTGTTGTAAATGTACATTCAACTCTGTTATTGCCAACAGCTTTTGTTCTTGACAGAATTTCAAATCCAACATCAACGAGAGAGTCTGCGGATATAGATTCATTATAAATTGCCCTAACCTTGATGCTTCCACTACGGATTTCAAGAACTTCAATACCAGTATCTGAATATATTGTATCAAGGTCTGTATAATGCTTTTCTCTACGATATGCTCTCGCAGGGTTATATTCAAAGCCTAACATCTCAATAATTTCACTTAAATCCATTTGTATATCTCCTTTGTACGTATTTAAATATATTAACGATAGTAATTATGGTACTTCAGAATCATCGGATTCTTCATCATGGGTTACTGTAGTAGTAGTTCTATAAGAGTTTACTCCCTGGACAGATAATGCGTGTGTTTGCGGATATCCGGTATCTGTCATAGTATTTGCAATAAGATAAAAGACGTCGCCTGGGTCAGGAGTTTCAGAAGACTCTAATTGTATAGTGATCCCATCCTCTGTCTCAATCGGGTCCCCATCTTCTGTTTCAAGATTATCTATGGTAACAGGAGTGTCATTAGAGGTGCTACCTAACAGATAATCGCCCTCAGCCGTAAGTAAATATGCGTCCTCTGCAATATACGCAGTAAGCGTATTATCAATTCGTCTGTGGAGATCAGGATTAGTCTTATGCTCGGGAGTATCTTCCCGAGCAATTTCCTCTGCCGTTGCGGGTCTTGCAGGGCCCTGTGCAAATTTAAGCTCATCAGCCATGGTCTAAATTATCTCCCAATGTCATTATGCCGTTTACCCTAGGTTTGGGGTCATTATACTGCTGAGTCTTACCCGTATCTAATGTATCTACCGGCAAGTAGTTCCGCTTCTCCAAAGCATCCGTCGCAAGTGTCTGTGTCTCGTAGTCTACAGACCTGTTATACCTTAAGTTATACTTAGGATCAGTAATATCCTCCTCGGTTTTGGTATCTACGATAGGACCATAACCTAAACTAAATATAGGCTGACTAAACAGTGATTTTACAAGGTGCTCATTGTTAGCCAACTGTAAAGAACTCAATGCACGATATCCGGCATTGGCGGTAGGTTGACTGCCTTCCGGAACAGTAGAAGAATTATCCCATGCAGGTTTCCTATCATCGTTCCAATTAATGTGTTGAGTAGGCTCATCTGTCATTTTCTGCAATCTAGCATAATCATTTCGAGAATATTTACCTACTCTAGTAGCACCAACAGTACTAATGATCTCTCCGGACTTAGCTAATCGTGCATCTACTGAGATCCTAGTCAAGGAGTCAATTCTAACACCAGCCTCCTGAAAACAATACATACCAAGAGGTCTTACATACTCAATGCAGCTATCTATAGGCTTTTCATCCGTAAAATAAACTACGTGAATGCAACCCTCTTCAACATCAGACTCTACATAAACAGAATTAGATGGGATAGAAGTATCTTCCAGTCGGTTATAGTAGATAGAGTTCTCCTTGCCGTATGCGTTGATGTCTTTCTGTTTAAGATTAACTTCTGCGGCAATTGTTACTCCGGTCTTGCTGCCCTTATATCTGATCATAGACATAAAATAGAGCATAGCAAATCTATTAAAAGCTGCACAAAGCCCCTCTCTGTCATCATATTGATAGCCCATAGTATCACCAAGGAGCCATAATAATTGTTCAGGGCAACGTAACGGATCATACAGATCCATAAAATTCGTTATATCATACTGTGTTTTTTCCAAAGCGTAATCGAACCATCGCATGAAGAAACGAAAGTCCGCACTTTCATAATATACTTCGGGTACTGGTATATCTTTAATCTGCATTTAATCTCACCAACCACGGTTTCTTTTAGGGTGCCACCTGTTCATAATCTGCTTTTTGATCTCAGGAAATTTAGCTGTCAGGTGGTCTACAACTCCATTGACCAATGTGGGAACGTCTTCAGCATGGAATATACCGATCACCGGGTCCCTATCGTCTTCCCACACAGAATTTTTAAAATAAGCGTTGTATGTAATAATATCTTTATTACGATATATACTATGTTGAGGGACAATTGTTATCTCGTCAATATATGGTCTATACTCTTTCGGTATAGCAGCCCACACGTCATCAATTGTTATATTCTCATCAGAGGATTTAATATATCTCTTCATAATAAAAATAACCTCATATAGATAGTATTATCATATCTATACAAGGTTATAAGCGGTTAATATAATCTTATACGTATTTAGGATTCGGGGTATAGAATATCCGCAATCTCTTCTACGTCTCTAAGTTCGCCTTTGGCAATATCCAAAATACACTGAGCCATCTCGTCCTCACTACAAGTGAAATCACAAATGACAGCACCTGCAATGGCTGCGGTTCGTTTATTAGCGTCTCTAAATCCATGTGCAATAGTGAGGGAACGGATCAAAGCACTCGCCAAAAGTCTGGGATCATCATACCAATACTGAACACCCAAAGCGGAAAGAAGATTGTTCTCATTGATGATAACGCACTCCTCTCCGACTTGGTCACATATACACTCGTTTATACCTATAAGATAATCTAGATCTAGCTCATGCATTAGCAAGTACCTTCATAGCCTTAGCATACTTCTTTGTAAGATATGTTGCGTCAGCATAGCCCTTCTTCTGAGATGCACTCATAATCGGTCTGCCAGTTGTAGACTTTGTACTTCTAATATACTTCTTCATTGTACGATACCTCCTATTGGGTGCTTTTGTATTTACAAAGATTATACAGTAGTTGTATTTAAAATGCAATACATTTTCTTATTTTATCAAACACTCTGGTGCAATCCTAATGCTTGTACTTGCGTTACTTGGCTCCAAGTAACGAGCAAAACTGATAGGATTAAAGCAGTTAATATCACAGTTGTACCACTTGATTACAGGATTTGCTGGAGATCCGGCATCAAAGTATACAATTCTTTCATCTACTTCTTTCTGGATCAGGTTTACTATTTCCATTACGGTAGGCTTCTGGTTGAAATCCCTATTAGCCGGAGCAAAATAGAGAGCCAGAGCTTCTTTGGCCTTAGCGATGATAATATTTCCAACATCTTTACTGACTGGTCTATTTGTGTATATTTGACCTACTACGTAAAAATCAAATACACGACAATCCCCAAACTGAATATCTACAGACATAGCCTGCAAAGGTTTGAAGTCTGCTATAAGGTGGTCAATAAACATTTGCGGTGGTTTATACTTAGTAAAATTAACCGTGCTGGAAATTTGTGCCGGAACTATAGTACCTGCACCCCAAACGTCATCCTTAAAATCGTTATGAATAGCAAAGCACATCGCAGTATAACGTTTAAAGTTAGTAGCGAACATGTACTTCTGTGGGTTACTCGGATCAAAAGTATTTCCCAGGGCAATGCTTAAATCATAAGAAGAAGGAGCAGGGCCTGTCGGGAAATCTGCATTAGTGATGTACATCTTAGATTTTTGTGCCGGGGTAAGATTTTCATCATTATAGATGGCCATATTGATCTCTAAGGCTTTTTGACAGTCAATGACTACGCCGCAGTCTACTCCAGCCTCACGCTTAAGAAATCTTGTATAGTCCGGTAGAGTTACAAGGCTATCCCAAGTATTAATATAATTTCTACTATTGTAGTATGCTTGCTTAGCCGTTTCTGGCGATTTACCAGTTACTGTGTAGGTATGCGGCAATTCTACAGTATTAGATAAATTGGAGACCAAGAGTTCCCCGGATATATAAGCTGAGCTATTATGCTTAGCAAAAATGGGATTACCTAAAACATTGTTACCTACGCAACCGATTACACCGGAACAGTCTATCCAGAAAATGGTAAGGTAGTAATCTTCGTAATTGGCTAACTGATTAAGATAATTAGAGATCGTAATTTGCGCATTAGAGTAATTGTCGTAAGTAACTGCAAATCTCGGCTCCGGAGTATCAAATTGTGCAGCGTTAGCCACCTGAACCCAACGAGTATCATCAAAAGTAAGCGAAGATAATGACGATCTGCCCTTCACCCATACAGCTGTAGTATCTACATGCTGAGAGGGCAAAGTGACCGTATAGTTATCTCTTTTGATATCAGCAACTTTTATTGAATAGCTTCTTAAATCGCCTTCAACAGCAACTCTGGTACAAGAAGCACCGGACTTAAGTGTAACGATATCAGTATCAGCAAATACATCAATATAATCTGCCAGAACGTTTCTTCTGCCACGGCTCTCAGTAGTACCATAACCACTGGTCATCGGTAATATATTATATGTAATTACTCTTGGAGTATTAGTGATATCAGTAGACGCAGTTAATGTAGTGAAGTTGGAGCCATTAAATCCAAAATCCAATGTGAGATCGTCAGAGGTATTATTGGTGAAGGTAACTTCCGTTCTTGCTGCTGTGTAAAACCCAAGATCATAACCAATAAGACCGAAAATCTTCTCAGCGTCTTTTCTTTGTACTACAGAAGCGGCAAATACCTCAGAGGCAAGATAATCAATATTTACTCCAAGCATATCAGCAGCAGAAGCTAAAAATTTGCCGAGGACTACACCCGGGTCTGCATCAGCTTCCGGCTTCCACAAATCAGTAAGCTTCGGAACTAATGCCCAAAAGTCCTCTACTAAAGAATTATAGTCTCTATCTGTATAAGGTATCAGACCTCGATTAGCATCTGCCATTCGAATTCCTCCGTACAAAAACGATATATGTATTTTATAGTATACAAGGTTTCGGCAAACAGTTTACCAAGAAATAATATCATTATCTCGATCAAAAAGTTCTTCCGTTGTCAGCACTTCCCCGGTAAGAGTTAAAAACGGGGTTGATATGGTATGGATGTCTAACATTGACTCCTCCAGATCAAAATAGCTGTCAGGCGAATCTCCGGAATATGAAAATATTGCGGTTGCGGCGTAACACTTACATTCACGATCATTTATGGATATAACCTTAATCCAATAGTCATATATGCCACCTACATGTACACGCACCCAGAGGTCCGTATCAATATATTTAGACAGTTCTTTAACTACGGAACTGTCAGCTTCTGTAGCACATATCCTTCTAACACACCCACCAGCAGGAGTCAAATCATGCGCATATATCTTCATAAAACACTCTCCAGTATAGAAGTGATCTCATCAAAAGTAAGTATCTTAAGTGGCTGCTCTATCGTAATAGCACTTAGCTTAAAGCTGTACTGAGGTATATTGCCTTGGACCAAACTTTGTAAATACTTTGAACAAAATGCCTGTTCATCTGCGCGACGATAGTGTTCCGGATCATTCAAGATGTTGCTAATATACGGCTCCCCTATACCGAGGAATTTGATGTGTTCAGTATCTGTTACAGATAAAAACTTAGCATACCAGTATTTGGTGCTTGGACGCTTAGCATAATAATCCTGGACTGTGATGAATACCCAACGATCTTTATTAGCAATACGACGGATCAGATTAAGTTTGTCTTCAGAACTAAGCGCATCAATTGAAGTAGTGCTATTAGCATATATCTTCATTCTAGGTATACCTCCGTGGTATCGATCATCTCTTGCAGCTCTTCAGTAGTAAACGCCTCTATTGGAGTATGCAATTTATATGTCCGCTTAAACTTCTCCACCGGAAGCGTCCGAATGGTCCTGCGGGAAAGATCTTGTATAATCTTATAAGTACTGGGGTCAACTCCCGAATCAAGTGCAGCAAAGGTGTTAGTATCCATAGCGATCATATAGTTAACGTTGTCATAAGTTATCGCAACTATCTTTATATACCACCCAAGCTCGAAAGAAACTCGACACATGTCAAAACGAACCCACATGTCCTTCCCCTCAAACTTGCATAATTTATCTAAAACTGACTGTCTGGCTGAATATATTTTCACAGTGGTATCCCCATAATCTCATAAAGTTCTTCTGTAGTTAAGATTTGAACTGGAGCATCTACTACTATATCACTGCGCTTTTGAAGCTGAGGTCGTTCAATCCATTCAGTTACATAGTCGACAAGTACCTCAGTAACATTATGATAAGCATCGTCATATACCCACTCTGCTGGAAACAGGTTAGTTGTCATCCAAGGATCTCCAGCTGTAGTAGATGGGGACGTAGATCTAACCCGGCAGTAATAGCCTATAGTCGCATAATGACAGGCTACCCAGAGCTCCTTACCTACAATTTGATCAATATTAAATTTGTCTATACTGGATGCATATATCTTCACTGGGTATCACCTATGTCCTCAGGGTTTAATGTTATCTTTACATCTTCCTTGAATACAGTTTGCAATGCCACGGTCAATGCCAAAGTATTATGTTCAGTAAGCGGATTATTTTGACTAGAATCGCCTGAAAACAATAACCCATCTGAATACTGGGTCTTATCAGGATAAACACAGGGCTCATGCAACCTCAGTTGCTGAGTAATCCTATCTTTTACGAGGCCGCGTTCATTATCATTATTATATTTCCAAAGATGTCTTTTTAACCCTACGCCAAAATCCGGATTATTATATAATTCCGTAGGCTCTGTAAGGATCAAGAGCCTTGTTCGATTAGCAACAGAGGTAGTGTCTTCAAGGACACTAACCTGGTTAGCTGCTATATTAAACATATTGGGAAATGCTAATGATGTGGTTTCTGGCATAATTATTCCTCCACCTCAAATAACTCGTCCTCAGATAAAACCTTTATGGGCTTAGCCGGAACTAAACGTGTCTTTTTGAAACGCATTACACGATTCATAATCCTGTCATAATGCTCTTGGGTACATGTAATAGGTAATGTCAATGAAGTATTACGATAAGAATTACAGAGATAAAAATCTCCATAAGAATTCGATTCTTCACCTACGACACGGACATAGTATCTATCATATCCCTTGCTTCTTCCGTAATCATGATACTCCGCTTTAATCCATACATCTTGACCGATATATTTATCAAGCTCTCGGGGTGTATTTGATTTTGCAGCATATAATTTCATCTGTAAGCCCTTCCTGTAATATAAGCATCATACACGGAATCGAATTCCTCATTCAACTCATCAAATGTCAGAATACGAGTGCTATCAATAAAATCAAAATGATTGGATTCAAATGTATAGTCTTGAATCAAACTGTCCAAGGACAGGCCCTGAACTCCATGGGATTGTCTATTCTTGTAACGAATAACATCATCTACTTTGATCAGCTTAGACTTATACCAACGATAGTGGTGTATACCGTCTGTGGTATTCAGCTTAGAAGAAAGTATATTAACCCAACCGTATAGATCGTCATTATCAAACCCAACCGGAATCCAGATAGGTTTTCCTACGTACTTAGCTAATATATTATTGTCCGCTGCGTATATCTTCACTGTTCGGTATCTCCTAACCAAGGCTTATCCAATGCGGACATAATCTCCGCTGTAGTAAATTCTTTATTGGAAGCTAACCACCCAAATGCACTTACATCATTCTGATAAGGTACAGACAGAATTTCTGCAATCTGTTCCCGAGAGTAGTCTGTGTATTGTGAATTTGGCTCGTCTACATCTAGGGCAAAAATTCTATTATATGTATAAGTATTTTCCTGCTTATCCAGAATCTTTACATAGCATATACCGTGTACCGGGTTACCATTATTATTTACATACCCAATAGAAACCTTTACCCAAGCGTCACGCCCAATATACTGGTCAAGCATGATCTCAGTCTGAGCAACGTTATCTTCCAGACCATATATGGAAAGTAGATCCTCATCGGTAGCAAGTTCTATTGGATGATGTAACCTTAATCCTAAATATGGGACAGATCGGATATATGCCTTTGCACAAGTGAACCCAGGAACATCCGAAAATTCATCATTCATACTAATTCTATGGATAGAGTAATAAATGTTGCCGTCACGATATACTTTATCTAATATCTTAACCCAATTGGGCCCACGCATAACTCTAAACAGGTCAGCAGCAACCCAGACATTTTTGCCGATATATTTATCTGCCTCGGTAGCCCAAGGCTTAGCCATAATATCAAAATTAGAAGCGTAAATTTTCATGGTAACCCTCTATAACATATTTAACTTATAAAAGGTTGTGAGGGCTTATAGACTAGTTGTCCCGGTATGATATGATCCTCCGGTTAACCCTAAAACAAGCCAATTGGAAGAAGTACTGTCAAGGCTACTAAGTGCAACTACCTCACCCTCGCACGGCTTATGAGCAAGCACTAAAGATGGGTACCAAGGTAAATCTTTGTCCTCGGTATAATTCCGGATCTTCTTGCCGTTATAATCGGTTTTTTGATATGCACCATGGATATTCGGAATTCTAGTCTGAATCAGCATGGTACCGTCGCCGGCATATTTATATCCTTTTACATACCCATAAACTATCATTTAATACCCCTCCTTTAATACTTTTCGAGCATATTTATGGAAGGCATCTAGACCCTCATCCCTAATCAGTTCCATACAATGAATAATCAAAGCATCGGTTTCAGGATGAAAATATCGCCCAGGTCTCATCTTTTTATAATGAATCATAGGACTCTCTTGAGTCCATTTATCCTTACCATACACTTTACCAGCTCCAACCCAATCACAGCACATTTCGATAACATAATTGACTGGTATCTTATTTGCTATAATAGTTCCATCATCAGCAAAATCAGTCCAATATTCCCAATGATGTTTGTTATGCCCTTTATGATGAAGCCACGCTTTAGAGTATCCAATAGCTTCTTTCTCGGCTTCAATAGGACTTCTATTTCCTTGGAAGTATCTAGCCGATGATACAAATTCAGTTAGTCCGAATTTAGATAAATCATGAATAAACCCTTGCCAACCAATACCACAAGCCCTACATTGTTTAAACACTTCATGCTTATGACGACAAACAGTCATAAAATGTTTCCAATAAACTCCCATCAAGTCCACCTCACATCAGAATATTTTCCGTAGTTAGTTATATTAACGACTTTCTGATATAACCAATCATCAAATCCGTGACTATCTACGATATAAGCACTGGCGCCTTCAGTCTGCACTTCGCCATTGTAAGTTACAATGCGCTCCCACTCTATAAGTGAGATCCTTCCGTTCTCCTTTACATGACCCCACTCAGATCCTGCATCTTCGCCCTTTTCGTCGCAAATAATTGCGGCAAATGCGGAGCCATCTTCCAATGTAACTACTATTACGTCTCCGCAACTTCCAAACTTAGGGCGTACTGCAACGCAGTAATACCCACCAATAGTTGCAACGCCCTTGTCACAGGGGCATCCCATGGCCGCCCACATATCTGCGAGTTTTCGCTGTGGGCTACTGCCGTTCCATACATGATAGAATGCAGAATAGCTAGTAAAGTCATCAATGATACCAGTCTGGGTGACATCTGAAGGTATAGTAATACTAAACTGAGCACTCAGCAGATTACCATATTCATCCCTTAAGTTATCAACGCTACCAATGGTAGAAGAATGGGTAATGATCAGTTTAGTATAAATATCAGTAGCATACTCCTTAACCAATGGGATGGAATCCTCCCCGAAGTAATTGTTATATGTACGTAAAAACAATATAGCGGACTGCTCTACACTAATAATGCTCAAAGACATAGGTTTAATTATGGTTACCAGATCAGTATAGTCCTGATTTAACTCAGTAAGTAAGTATTCTAATTGTCCTGAAAGATCTATATTCCATTCGTATCCAAGTTTTGTCTTGATATCTGCAACCTTCTCATTGTTCCAAGCAGCAATACCACAGATTCGTCGTTGAGTATTTCCAACAACTGCAATGTTCTGACTAAACGACGGAGATACATTTGAGTACCGCTTAAGACATCCGACAATGGCTGACGCAGACGACGCACTAAACCCCATACTTAAAAAGTAATCCATTGCGATCTTTATATTTCCGGTAAGTTGAGAAGTATCCACGGTGACCTTATCCTGAGTAACTGCGGCAAACATATCATAAAGATCCCCAAGAAGGGTCGTATAGTTAATTACGGAAAGCCCTATGTTGGATTTTATGTTTGACAGTTTATAACTGCTATCAAGATAACCTACTTGTCTAATTGTCATGTCGTGACGATCATTACGATTGGCATATAAGGGCCCCTTTACTGCAGATACTCCGGCAGCGGCTAAATACTGACTTACATCGTCCCCAAGTGCCGACCAGTTTGGACGGCAGTACCCATTAATATTAGTATTATCGAAAGCATAGGTATTCCTTCGACACATATTACTGGAGTTACCTTCAATCGTATGGACACCGTCATCGTCAACATACTCGACCAATCCAATATGTCCGCCATGCTCGTAACCGGAATAGTAGGAAGCCGGGCTGCCTACAAAAGAAATCAAATCTCCGGGAACAGGTGTCACCGCACCACGAGTAAAATATGGACCATCGATCCATTCGGCATCCAAATAATCTACGCTGTTAGATGTTACTCCACCAACACCGGTACCGGGAGCAATGAGTACCCAGTCAACACCGGCCATAACGGCACAAGCTGATACTAAAATGGCACACCATGACTGTCCGCTGCTGGCGCCTACAAGGTTAAGCATCTCCCAGCCACGAGGATCGGTAAACGTATTTTCTCCACTCTCTTCCAATCCTACAAAATAATCTGCAGCATCAAGAAAAGCTTTCAGATGTGGAGCTGCCTCTGCAGAAACATTTGCCATCAGTCAGGTACCTCAAACATATCGGGCTGTAATAATTCGTCGTCTACTTCTGATACATTCTTAGGAGAAATAAGCCAAAGACTAAATCGGTCCTGAAATTTCGGCCAGTCAAACTTCGCCAGTTGCTCGGGAGTAAGATAAAATCCGCATTTGGCCTTAAATCCCCAACGTTCTATATATTTATAATATATCTCTAATATAGAATTATTCAATTCAATAGAATTATTAGTCTGCAATGTCAGCCATATGCCAAGTTTAGGTGGAAATTGGGCAAGTACGTAATAAAGTGTTCGACATTCTTCATCTGCCTCAATCTCAGCCTTAGCTCGAACATTAACATAAAGCATATAGGGCATGCCAGCATCATTGCACTGTTGCACTTGGTTAGACAGATAAGGGTTTACATATACCTTCTTGTTATGTGAAGAATCAAATAATTCTCCCCCAAAGAAAGACATTGCGCTGATTCTAGCCTTTTTAATCTTATCGTAATCAAGCGTCGGATTATACTGAGGTGCTATAGTGGCGACAAACGGAGTTGTAACTTCCGGATGTAACTGTACTGCGCTGCCAGATGCCATAGACGCTGACCTAGCGTCAAAAGTCATCCCCTTAGAAGTATCCACAGTACAGCATGACAGTTGTCCCCAGCAGTCCCACTTAGAGTTATAGATCTTCGTAGTGGTTACACCCCATTGGTGACCCATAGCCTCAACAACTTCTTCTGTATGTGTATTGCCGTCAAGATCGATAAAATCCCCAACATAAATACCTACATGGGACTTAGTATAATCTCCAGATGATTTAAAAACTAAAGTACCCGGAATATATGGAAAATCATCCATAGTCTCCGACTTTGTCTTACACTCATAGTGAAATTGCGAAGTTGACCCATGAGCGACTGGAGAAGATAACGTAGGCGCCCCTCCAACGCTCTCACAAGTTAACGCACCTAAAATCAGGCCAGAACAGTCATGGACCTTGACATTAAGCTGATCCATATAGTTATCATAGACACAATATTCACCTAGATCACGTATAATTGCAGGTTTAACTAGATCTCGATATAAATCTGTAGATGAGATCTCACCTGCTGTTGCATACCAATATGGTTTACCTAACTGACATATAGCATAATTGCATAACCAGCTATTTCTTCTTACGGAGTCTTCTGGCATGTCAAGTTCCTCCGTCTAAAGGAATTTGTCCGAACAAAATCGGAGTAGGGTCTTGTTTATAAAGCTGGCGAGTTGCTACCCTTACAGGAAATTTAGACTTTGCAGCAGTACAATATTCAAATCGTAACAGAGAATTATATGGATACCCAACCAGTTCGGTGCTATGCAGAGAAACCCCTGTAATGAGTCCGGTAGCACGTAAGCCACAATACCTAAGCCATAGCTGAGAATCCACTTCCACAGTAATAGTCCAAGTACTATCAAGCGGGCTACGCTCTACAGCAATAACCGTACCGTCACAAATACTATACACAGCTGAAGTTTTTATCTTACAGCAAGCAGTTTCCGTGTTGTTACCAACAAACCCCTGATCGATAACGGATCTGGGGTTTGTTACATTAAGTCCGGTCAATGTTGAAAGCACACTGGTATTCATATGATCGAGATATCCTCATAAGTAGGATAGATAGTTCCAAAATCTACCTCACCGGAGTCAGAAATGTTACTGGTTCTATTATACGCATATTGATAAGAAGGATCACCAATAACTGTAATATTCTGAGCAGCAGCTACCTCATTTGCAGAACTCATCACTAAGCGCTGTACCTTTAATGTGGTTATAAAGGTGTTAGATATTGAGTGGGTAACCGAAACAATATTATAAACTCCGGTTATCGGGGAAATAGAGTTATCAGATACTACCAGCAGTGACACGGGCTGAGCTAAGCCATATTGTCTTACGGTACCAGGGATCTCAATAGTAAAATCTCCGGAAAACTGAGAGGCTAAAGCATTAACATCATTAATGATATTAACAGTCTGATATACATCGCCCAAGGTTGCAGACCAGCTATTTACGATTTTACTTGCCTGCACGATGGTATTACCGCTGCCATCTACAGCGAAACCAACATCTGAATAATTCATATTGGTCATATTGTAAGCGACACCGTTATAGCTACCGTTTAAAGACAGAATATTAGTATTAGGAGTACCATACTCCAAAGTGTCTCCCCAATGAGAAGCAGCCATACCAGCATTACTCTTAAAATGGATTACACCCCTACGTGTCATAGTAGGTTCTTCGATCCACAATGAGAATGCAGCGCATTGAGGTGTAGCGTCTACGAAACTTCGAAGCAAAAAGCATTCTATCGGAGTTATTGCGGCATTATTTAAGATTGTACTGAGTTTCCGATATTTCTGGATAATGCCGGCAGCGTCTCTACTGGCGTTATAAGATTTTGCAAGTCGTACCAGTCCGGGAAATTCTGCGTAATTATCCGCAGCAGTATAACTGCCACGGGCGTATGACATAAAACTGGTAGTCATTGCACCGTGAGAAATATAGGTATATGCGTCATTATGATCAATATCTAAATCATAATACTTATCAATCTTCAGTGCTTTGCAGAAAGCCTCAAATACCATCGAAGGCTTAACCATACCGCAAAGGGCCGGTATCGGGAATACTGGCAACGCACTCTGATAACCAATGCTGGCATACCCAGTTATAGTATAGGTCATAGAAAGACCAGTGGTAGATACTGTAAACTTCAAAGTAAATCCCTGATAAGATACCTGTTCACCTACAGTACCATCCGGATTTTGCCATCCGAACATAAAAGATACTGGAATTCCACTAGAACTGGGATATTTACTTGCGTCCTGAGCAGCAGAGTATAACAATGCTTCAAATGCAGCAACGTTAGAACGCTTTACGTCATCACCTACGACAGTGACTTTAAGCTCCCAAGAAAGAAATGAAGATATCTGAGCGTTAGTAACTGTAAGTGAACAAAACGGAGAAGGGATCTTAAGACCAAAATCGCATAAGTTGACCCCTGCTAACTCAAAGGCGCAGAATGGCTGTTTTAACATTACTCTTCACCTAAGTTTAACTTCAGTGCGGTTACCGGAGCTAAAACCTCACCCTTGCTCAGCAATGCTGTGACGCTTCCGGGGATAACCAAGCGCTGCCCTTCCCTTACTGTATATCCATCCTCAATCCTATTAAAGTATGCAATTACCCAACCATAAGTAGCAGAACCTAATTCCTTTTGAGCGATCAAATCTAACCGGTTCTCTTCATTCACGGTAACCTCGTGATATTTAACTGAAATATTTGAAACGAAGGGGTTCACAGTCTCAAGCATAACGTAACGATCCGAAGACGCCGGAAGGTGAACTACCTGGCGGAGATTACGGTACCTTGATATATGGTTAAACTCTCGACATACAGAGTATTGAATGCCCTCATGCTCAAGTACTTTATATGGTTGTGTCAAATCTCTACCATAGTTCATTGAATCAACCCCTTATTTTTAACTGTAGTATAGTTTAATTCCTGCGGAGATACTTCTCTTATAGTAAGAGATAAAGTGCACTCCAAATAAAATCCATCTAATCCTATAGGCCCCTTCCACTGCACTTTACAATCCGTCATAATGCCCGTAATGTAATTCTGATCATGAATATACATGGTCACTAATGCAGTGTTTACTAAAGAACCGTCATACCTAGGATAGCAGTTTGCCTGACATGACCTGATCAACTTATTGGCATACCCGTCTCGATGGTCTCCAGTCCACATGTCTCTGTGAAAATGGAAAGTAAATGTTATTTCTCTGGGGCCGGAAGACTTATATACATTCCAAGGCTCATATTGATATAACATCTCAGGCATTTCATCATATTTTGCAGATACCCCATCATCGAGATCTTCCGGATAAACAGGAAAATATAACATTTCATCTGCTAACGTAGAATACAAACAAACTTCACCCCAAGGAATAACAAAGCATTGATAGATGCCGTCCAAAGGCGCCATAGATAAAGTATCACTTACAGCAGCTCCACCATAATATGACGCGTTATACTCAGCAAATATAGTAGGATCGATGGAATGGGTAACACCCAAAAGACCCTCAGTGCATTTTGCGTATACACTCGGGGTAACTGGGATTCCGTTACCAAGTACTCCGACGGAAGGCGGTAATTTTATTTCCGCAGGGATCTGAATCGCATCAGTAAAACAATTATATGCGGCAAGAGCTGCCCAGTCTGTCTCAGTACCTAAGGCGGCCTTTTCATAGAGATCCGAATCGCCTACGAACTGATTAAGAGAATTTAATTTAGTACGATAGTCTACCGTAGTACCTTGTGCTTCAAGTTCAGCAATCCTGTTATAGAAGGCTTCACCAATGTTGTAGCATCTTGTAAGTCCGTTTGCAGCGAGAACCGCATCAACGTTACGCTCACCAACGATGTTAGCGAGCTGCCAGATAGTCATATCTTTTGTAATTGTCAGATACTGCACTTCAGTTCTCCATTCTTAAACGCTTAATTACATGGGGTTCACCAAAAACTGTAGGACGGCGTACCCCGGAAGTAAGTGTTGATACATAATTAGAACTTATCGTATAACATTTAATACACGCCTCTCGTGTAAATATATTATCCAGGTTAGAACACCCCAACAGGTCCAAAGTATCCTGTATATCAAGATATTCCGACTGCTGGTATACCACCTCACCCAACATGTAGGTGTACACCCAATCTGGGACCTCATAATCTGCAGCGTCTGCTTCTCCGTAATGAGCTAAATATGCGTTAATACGTTCTTTAATATCTGTAACTAATTTACCGTATGCAAGATAATAAGGTATAAGGCTCTGATCTTTAGGAGGAATGGCTCTACCTGCAGCATCTTTATCTGCGAACGGGTTCGGATAATAAATATCAAAGAAATGTATATTCGGATCTATAAGGCTACTGGTAAATTCGGTACCCAGATCGATGAACGCGATGAACATCTCCTCATCAGATATTAAATGATAAGGGTAGTTCTTCTGGATAAATCCCATTTTGACATATTTAATTTTAAGTATGTCATGTATCAGCATCAAACGGTAACTCCTCCATAGAAGATGTGATAATCCTGACGACCCCAACCATCGATATGGTCCACATTTGTATAAGTAGTATCAAGTAATTCGGTCTTAGAATTAAATGCTATCGATCCGTTACCAATACCACTGCCGGGGCTATATACTCCAGAGTATGCAGTAAACGAGGTCTCTGTAGTAATCCATTTGGTCTTAGTAACATCTAAGTATGCAGTTGTGAATACTCCGGTAATTGTCAGCGGAGAGTTCACGCAAGCGTCAGGGTAATTCAAGTCAGATCCCTGAGGAAGAATGAAGTCACCACCAATGATAATATGTTGAGTATCTACCAGAGTGGTCTGGCTGGAGTTATTGCTTACATAAATGCTGCACCCGATTATTCGACCGCTACCACTTAATGTAATACTGCGTAACGCATATTCATAATGATTATCACCAGATACAACTTCATCCCAGAAGGTTACGTCATGTGTAACCATTGCTACATTAGGTTGGGATACTTCCATGCCGTTTACGATCAGGTCCGGACCAATAAGTGTACCGTCGCTGCCAGGGAAACGAGAATACCACAAAGTGAGATTTTCGAACCCGGTAAAATCAGGGTAGTCTGGGAAAGCCGAAGCACGAGATGTTCCATTGACGTCACAATTTCGAATGTAATTGATTACTGACGCGTCATAATACAGGCATGTTCTAAATATATTAATAACGGGTCCCCTGGTCCAAGTCGTAATAGTATTATCAATTCGGATCTTCTCACAATCAACAATATTAATAACAATATTGGAAAAGTCCTGTGTGTTATCCTGAGCAACAAAATGAAGATATACACCAGTACCAAAACGAGAATCAATATCATACAGTGTAATTGTACCTACTCCATCCTTAGGTAAGGGGATAGTAACGTTGATCATTGCCGGGTACGTGTTTACTGTCGGAGTAAAGGGGAAAGCAACTCGTGCGTTAACGTACTCGTTCAAAGCAGAATTAATAGACGCTACCGTCTGGTTAGTGGGTAACGTAAAATCTTCTCCTAATTGGTACGCTAATGCACCAGATCTTAATAACTCGTAGTCTCTAAGTCTAAGATGTCCGGTATTATCCAAGTAAACATATCCGGCGTCAGCATATGCGGGATCTGTAGATGCGTTATAAAAACCACCTATCTGATCTTCTGTGGCCATTGACATACCACCAGTAAGTAAAACTGCAGTAGACCAACTCTTAGGGCCTGTAGAAGTTACCGGGTAATAATATGTAGCTGTAGTATCGTCTGTTCTGTGATAAACGAGTTCAAAGTAATCATTCGCAGTTCCTCGATAAGAGGTGCAAGCAAATAATTCCATTAACTCTACTGCGGTAGGAGATGTAGACGTGGGCTCCGTAGCCCCATCTTTTTGCCACAGGTCTACGGCAGCGCCTAATCTAACTCCTGGAGGAGTTGTTTGTGTAATCCCGCTGGGTTCTACTGCAAGCACGCCGCCAGGAAGTACAAAATACAAAGTAGACGGGCCAGAACCTTCTGATAAGGAACCAGCATATATTGTATAGTCCTCTCTGACTAAAATGTAATCACCAACATTATAATTGCTCAAATCCGTAGGGAACTTATAGCTAAGGGTATCATCAGACTGTTTAACCAATGTATCAAGGAAAAGAATCTGCTTACCATTAGTGAACTGCTTATAAGTGTTAATTACTGCTGCGATATCTTTGATCTGTTTCGTATATGCTGCAGTAACAATACCCGAAGCACCACTAGCGTAATCTGCAGTAGGGAATGAATATACCTTATCTGCATAGTGAAGTCTCTCATTTGCAGCATTGCGAATATCCGCATGGGGCTGCTTATGAGGCACAACAAAATATACGTTACCTAAAGCATCTTTAGTAAACTGAGCCTCTCCGATTGTCTGGAAAGCATCAGTCCCATCAGGACTAACTGGCAACCAACGTTCACTTTGACCGGTAGTACGGTCCCAGACCATAAGGTTACCAGTGGAGTCACACCAACCTACCTTACCCTCATATGTATAGAAAGTCTTATCATCTAATTCAGAAACTGTAACGTAGTTTTTAGACATGATCTCGTCAAATTCCTTAATTCTTGCGGAAGGAATATAACGAGTAGCATCAGGATTCATTATAATACTGCTGGGAGAAACTGCACCATTAATATATGCAAAATCTGCCAGCTTAAGATCAGCAATAACATTATCACGTTCAGCAGCACTGGGACAATCATCCGGGGTCTTAAAATCCTCAGTTGCAGCAACTACAAGCTGAACACCAACATAGATATTTTCTGAATTCTCAACCAGCATTGTACCGGCCATTGTAGCTTCTGTACTGAAATAAGATCTTATACCGATAGAGAGGTTTCCGTACAACGGTTCCTGCGCTTTTTGACGTAACTGAATGTTAACCTCATTCAAATCAACGATCATCGGTGCTAAAGTCTCAACATAGTGTCCGTTGATTACTGCACGGCCGGGAGCTACCTGAATAATAGATGTGGACGCTGTTGCACCGGACTCGGGATCTTCAAGCAGTGATACCTTAAAATCTTCTAAGCTATGTATAAACGAAGGGCCCTGAGCATACTGAATATCGGGGTTTACCGCTACCATGTCTCTGGACTTCAAATTAAACTCCGTAACTAACTGACCTCCCTGGGAGGAATTAACCAAGGGGAAAATATTAGTTGTAGCTACGGGAAATGTCATAAGATGAACATAATTTGCATTACTCATAATTGATAATTGCCTCCGTTTATATACAAGGTAATATTATTGTCTTGTTGTCATGCCTAAGCCTAAGGCACTAATTGTATCTATTAAGCCTAAACCGCCGGCCTGAGTATTATTCTGCTGCATGATCGTCTGCAACAAGATTACGATCTCGCCTAATAAAGCATTAGCTTGTAATTGAGGATCTAATTTCTGCAACTCATCAGCACTGAACACATTCATTGCATTAGCAAGCGCAAGTAGTGTTTCATTTTGACGATCACCTTCAGCTTGTTTCAACTCACTCCATGCACCAGAAGATCTTACTCCAGTATTGTAATCGCTCTTTGATGCAATATAAGATGTCCAATCTGCTAAACACTCCTGGAACTTGCTCTTATTGTCTACAAAAGTAGTACGGATCTCAGACTCTATCTGGCCAAGTACACTCAATACAGTAAATGTAGAATTGTCACCCAACTTATCGCTAAGTTCTTCAATGCCGCTAATTACAGTATGTTTCTCTTTATTTCCTATACGATCCTGAATGCTTGTTAATGCCAGATCTACAGCATCCATACGAGTATCATATTTTTGTCCGTCACCAAAGAAAGGTATCCACATAGCTGTCTGGAATACGCCGCTTACGCCGGCGGAATAGTCCCAGAACCCGCGATTTTCTTCAATGAAATCTTGAATATTCTGCTCACGAGCTGCCTTCTCAGTACCGCCAATTCCACTCTGATGTCCTTCGAAATAATTGCGCAAATCTTCCATAGACATTCCGTAATCATCAAGGGCATCTTCAACATTAGCAATACCGTACTGAGCGGCAGTACCTAAATATTGCTCAAGAGTCATAGTGCCGGCAGCGGTTGCCGCGCTATTAATAAATGACTGTAATGCCTCTTTATTAGCTGCGAACGCCTGTGCTGTAGCACTTTGTGTTAACGGATTACCCGTGTATGTAGCAGAATTAAGGGAACCGCTAAGCAGAGCTGCCGTGCTCTTACCTACGTTAAATCCGGAATATAAAGATTGTACAGATAATCCAGGACTAAAATAGGTCTGTCCGGGGGCTCCAAGGAAGCCGCCAAACAAAGCGTCCATGCCGCCTACAGCGTCTACCGCACGATTCCAAGAAGTAGGACCGTTTAGCGCAAAATTATCATCTCCAGCAAGCCAACTTATAACAGCCCCTGCAGGATTTGCAAATCCGCTAATAATATCTACGGCCTGAATTGCCATATTCTTGTAGGCATTTTTATAGTTAGTGCCGCCCATCATCTCAATGAGAGACGGAACTAAGTGGAGATCCTGTCCGGAAGTATTGGTAAGGTTACCAAAAGCTATATGATTACTGCCGACAGCACCGCGCTCTAAGATATCTGCGATCTGACGAGTATTTTCCTTACGCTCCTGATCAACAACATAAAGCTGTGCAACCTTATCTGCAACCCATCCAATAGGGTTCAAGAAACTTAAGATATTGGCAACAGTATGACGCAAACCTTCCAAAAGGCTAAGTGCGGCACCCTGAAGGTTTACAGCGTACTCATTTTCCATTAAGGCGTTAGCACGTTGTTCTTCCCACATGTTCTGCTGGATCATACGGCCAGCTTCACTGTCGATTACATATGCAAGGCCCTCTTCAAGAATCACGTTATTGATCTCTTGAATCTTTAACTGCTCCGTGGACATTGTAGCTTCGCCGCTCTGGAGAAGTTTAATATTCTCCTCAAGAGAAGCCTGATTGACCTGCATCTGAGAGATCTTATCTGCAAGATTGTTAAAATCAACCCGGGCAAAGGCCTTCATGTCAACGCCGAATACATCAGCTAAACCTTCAGCAACCTCCATGTAGTTAGCCGGAGACATGTTCTGCATATTAGCGAGACTACGGAAGATATTTACAAATACCTTTTGAGGATCATTTGCCATCTGACGCAAGAACTCTGTGTTACCTGCGTTAATACCTGCAAGTGATCGTAAAGCAACTATGGAACTATTGTTACCGCCAACAGCAGCGCTAACTACGTTCTGAACCAATCCCTGAGCAAGGTCCGGAGCAACTGCACCAATTATTGCAGACACAGAAGTTAATGTACCGGAAATCTCAGATACATTATGTGTCTTTGCCGTTTGAGCAATTTCTACTGCGTCCTTGAATAAAGACTGGGCATCTTTAAGTCCTGTGCTAAATCCGCCGGAAAGTGTTCTGCTGGAATATAATAAATTACTAGCAAACTCCTCTAACTGGAGATTAGCATAATCAATTGCCTCCGCCTGACTAAGTCCGGAGTTCATTGCATCTGTAGCTACCTGGGCATATGTAGCTGCATAAGAAGTAAAGTCCTCAGTAGGCATTGCTGCAGATAATATAGTGGACTCATAAGCAAACGCCTGAGCTACTGCACCACTGAGGCCAGTATCTAAAACCTTACTGAGATTGTTGACGACATCTGTAGCTGCAACAACAGACCCTAATCCCTCAGCGTTTAACTGCTCTGCAATCTGGGAATATAAAGCATATGTACTTTCTTTATTGTAGCCTTGGGTTAATGCAACCTTAGCGAGGTTGTTGTCCCAAGTCTCTTCCCACTTCTTAGCAGCATTCTCCAGGATCTCAAATGGAGCCTTAACAAGATACTCCATATCCGCCTGCATACGCTTTTGAGCATTTTCTAAGCGCTTCTTACGAGAATCTTCTTCACGATTAAGTGCCTTGCCCCAAGCTTTGATGAAATCCCCTATACCTTGGAGAAACGGTTTCATTGCAACATAGAATACTGCAATCGCAGCACCTGCAGCAGCGCCACCGCCAGTGGTAAAGAACTTATCCATCTTACCAAACAACTGTTGGAGTTGAGGATTATTCATCCCACCTTGGGCAAAATTGGCGCCAAGCTGGCCACCACCGCCACCAAAACCACTGGCACCAGTCTTAAACGCCTGTATAATAGATGAGGCATTTCCCTTGCCGAAAACCCGCTCAAGTAAACCGCCAGCTAAATTCTGAAGCTTACCAGTAAGCTGCTTGCCTAATTTTGTATCAGCGGCAAGCTTACCTAAATGCTTACCGTACTCATAAGGGAGGTCTCTAAGCTGGATACCAAACTTCTTGGTAAATTCATTCATGACACCTTGCATGCCACGTCTGAAGTTGCCTCCGGTTATAGACCTAAGAAGCTCATCACGGATACCATCTTCGAAATCTCCAAGGATACCACCACTGGAAGAACGACTACGACCACTTAATCCATTACGGCCAAATGTCCAATTATGATTGGTAGAAACGGAAGACTGGGATTGCCTCGTTGAATTACGAAGCGTGTTAAGATCCGGGTGCTGCTTAAGTAATGACTGTGCAATAATATGCACGTCACGCTCAAATTGAGTACCGCTAAAATTGTCGAGACTCGGATTAAATGTAGGCTGAGTGTTACCCTGTTGTCCGTTATCGTTTTCTGGCATAATGTGTTACTTCTTATTTAATCTCTTCTGTCGTTCTTGCAATTCTTTATCTAGTTCTTCTACATATTTGGTACGAATGAATATCGGTTGTTCCATCACCCAATCAGCGCTTACGGCACCTTCTGAAGCTCTGGATATGTATATTGTTTCTTCAACTATTCTCTCATACCGTTGCTGGCGCATTTGATGAAATGTTTTCATCTCGTTCCCGACTCTCACCAGCTCCAGTCTGGGGTCCACCTGACTTCTCGGCAACTCTATCGGCCTTCCAGGCCCTGAGATCTCCCATGGTCGGGCGAAAAAATCGGTCATCGACAAGTGCAATGAAGCTGGCATTCTTGCTCTTACACTTCGGGCACATTGTCTTACCTCCGGCTCTAAGGCCATAATCTGTTAATTCATTTGCTCTGGACTTCAACACAAAGAAATCTGCAGAAGATAACTTGTTCTGGATAGTAAACTTAATATCCGGGGACGGGATATTAGATTTGTTACCGATAGATTTAATCATGTAACAAAGTCTGGCAAGTTGCATATTTACATCACCGTTGCTATCAACAAACAACGGATCTTTAGCTGCGTTTATAACGTCCTGGATCGTAGGAAGCTGGAGAACGATATCTCCATCGAAGTCCAAAAACTCGTCCTTAGAGATTACAATGGAATTGACGAAGTTCTCGGGAAGGGTTTTTACTTCAACTGACCTAAGATTTACCTGATATTCACCATGGGAAATCTGATCACAATCAGGGCAATAAATAACATTGGTCGTATAATAAGGACCATAGTTAAGTATGCGTAAACATCTGCAGATCCACTGGAAATCGATCTCCAGCAGATTACGGAAATTGCACTGCTCCTCAATTGCCTTGGGAAAAATGTTGTCGAGCATCGTAGTGTAAAAATCTTCGCCACCTACGTAGTCTAACTCGGATGCGGTAGGGATACTCTTAAGCGTAAGAACATTAGGGATGTCCTTATAAAGACCTGCACCCAAAAGGGTGATTTTCTCTGAAATAGCCATTTAATTACCTCCAAAAAGTGTTTGTTGATTTGGTATTTCGTGTGTATTAAATTGTCCTATCACCAGATGGAAAAGTGTTCCAAATGGCAATTATGTTACACATCTATAAAAGGTTAAACGGCAATAATTAGCCCCAGAGGATCTGCTCCTCTGGGGTCGTAGGAAAAATAAAAATGAGAATGGAGAAAGTCTATGGATTTTCTATTGACAGTATATCACAAGGGATACCTGATCGCTCAAGCATACTCATCCGTACTGCTAAAGCCAATGCCTCACTATAGGCATCTTCTCCGATAGTAGATGCAAAGATCTTCCACATATTTTCATCTACGCTATCAATGACTGCAAGCTGAGATAGCATCAATTTGCATAATCTCTTATAGTCTTTCTTAGATTTACACTTCTTTAGTTTTCTACTATAGGTATTATAGTAAGATGTATCGTTAATAACATAGGACATCGTACACCTCCAAGAGTTCATCTGTAGTATACACCTGCGTCGGCCGACTTATCAAAAATCTATCCCTATGGGCCATATAAATATCATCATTCGGTTTAAATATAGTGGTTGCATTTGCAACTCCGGCTACATGGTACCAGATCATTACACCCTGATGTTTAACAATATTAACATACTTATATTCCGGAGAATAATTACAATCCTTGCACAGCACCCATAAGCCCTTACCAGAAAATTTAATCAGCTCTGCCGCATCTGAGTAATGCGATTTATCATGTATCTCCGTCAAAGTATTCACTGTTAGCATCCTCATCTTCTTCATCGTCTTCCACATGATTGTCTTCCCAGTACTGATCACATTGTGCCATCAGGTCCTGGACCTCATCAGCAGTAAGCACCTCAAGAGGCTGTGTTATCTCAAAAGAGGATATGTGGGCCGCGGCATCACATCCGTAAACTCCATCGTCCTCAAACGGAGGGCCCCAATGATCCACACAAGTCTCAAAATCATCTAAATAGTCTGCATCTATATAATCATAAATTAAAGTATTGCCCCTCTGCTGCTGTACATGTATGTACCAGTCGGAAAAGTTGCGCCCAAATTCTCTAACTTTTACCCACACAGGTCGGCCGGCAAATCGACTAAAATCGTCGGGAACATAATCCGTATCCGGAAGATCAAATAACTCCTTAGTGGTTTTAGTCTGAACTGGTTCTACTATGGGAAGCTGTCCAACTCGTTCCGTTTCCAGAGGAAGATGGTTCGGGTCGTCTATGCGATAAGTAGACCATTTTGCCGGGTGTAATAATTGATCCAACTCCAGCTCAGATATTAAATTTACCGTATAGTATACCGGCTTATCACCATCGTCATAATAATATGCATCTAATACACGAACCCAATAATTAGATGTACCCCATCTACTGCATTTGACCCAAATATCTTTTCCGATATAGTTTTCAAGGCTGGGCTGTGTATTGCTATATATCTTCATAGTGTAACTCCGATCATCACTGATACAGATATACAAGGTTAAAATAGGTGCCTTTTGCGAAGCTGATATGATGTATTGATTAGATGTCTATGCTTGTGTGTTTGGATGTGTGGTATTTAGTTGTAATTACAAGGAAGAATCAATGACACATCAGCTTCGCTTTAACCGGCAACCCTGACTTGAATTGGCTATTACGTGTGTAAGTCAAGATTTCGGCGGGCACTTAATTATATAATAGGTTATCTTCTCTTGTGTTCACTGTTTTCGTGCATCTGGTCAATCTTTTGCTTAATATCTGCCGGGGGTTCGGCAAACCCTCGAATGTACTCATCTAGAACCTGGTAGGAAAAGCCGAACTTCTCTTCATCAGATACACCACAAAGACCATCAGATGGTGTCTTATGAACTAAACGCTCTGGAAGCCCCAGGGCATCACCAAGCTGCATAACCTCTGTAGCGGTATAGCACTGTATGAAGTTGTTATCATATGCACCATCGCCCCACTTGGTAAACCAGCCTAAGTATAGCTCAGAAGCATTTCCGGTACCTATTACAACACCTCCCAGACTTTGAGCCACAGCATAAAGAGTAGCCATGCGGATTCTCGGAGGTAAGTTTTGATCTGCCTGAGGAGTAAATGCTACAGGAACGTTTTTATGTACTGCAGCAGTAATCTCCCCAATATTTATTACGTGATATTTGATCCCGAGTAGTTCTACTACTTCATAGGAATCTGCAATATCACTTTGTTCACCATCAGGCATCAGTACTCCAAATACTCGATCCTTACCTAAGGCGTCGACCAGCAATTTTGCTTCTACAGTAGAATCCTTACCGCCGGATATCCCGATAACTGCAGGACCCTTGGGGCAATTGTCGGCAAACCATTTACAAATTTCAAGTATTTTACACTCAATTTGATACCGGACATCAAATACCAGTTGATATCCATTTGGAATTCCATTTGTATTCTTCATAAATCACCTCTCGTGCTCCATTCTCCACTTAATGCTGTTCTTCAGATATTCCACATAAGCAGCATCTTTGCACATACCCTTACCCTCACAGTCAGACAGTTTGGCAATCGGACTGCCGTTGATAGCAGTAGTCTTCATAACGATGTTAAGAGGAGCAACATTAGTATCGTTTGCTATGTATGTTCCGATACCGAAAGCTACCTTTGCCTTAGTATGGAAGTATGTCCATATCTTATCGGCCGTCTCAAAATTCAAGCTGTCAGAAAAGAGAAGAGTCTTTGTCTTGGGGTCAATTCCCAGCTTCTCGTAGTGAGCGATCATCTTATCACCCCAAACATATGGATCACCGGAATCATGTCTTACACCGCTAAACAACGTTGCAAATCTAATGTCAAAATCTCTTAAGAAACAATCTGTTGTAATCGTGTCCGTAAGCGCTATACCATTAAGAACACCATATTCATCAACCCACTCTTTAAGTGCGTAGTAATTGGAGAACGCCGGGTTGTGCTTCTGATTGCCCTGTCCTACGCACATGATCCATTCGTGAGCCATTGTGCCGACAGGTGTTACACCACATTCCTTAGCCAAAAGGATATTAGAAGTTCCGATAAACTTTGTAGCACAATGCTGAGTATCGTTAAGGTGAGAGAACTTCCGAACCGCTTTTGTCTGATCGATCTTAGACAATCTTCTTCTCAAACCAAATTCAGAAAAAACTCCGAGGTACCAGTCGTTGTTACGAACCTTGTTGTATTTTTCTTCGAGACGCTCGTCAAAAGAGTCGCTGAGCATGTTATAGTCATATTTCATTCGGAAATAAACTTCGTTAACGATAGCGAGCACGGGAACTTCATACATAGAAGTATTAACCCATGTACCATTTGTGGTAATCTCAAGACCGTGTTGCCCTGCATGCTTGATAGTAAAATCTTCAAACCACGGATGCCAAAGCTTAAGGAAATTGATGTAAGACTCTCTGATCCACTTAATACCCTTAAGGTAATTAAGTTCTTCCTTTGTGAATCTAAGTTCGCAGAACGCTGCGACCTGATCGGTAATCTCCTTAACCATTTCTTCTGTGAAATAGACATCTTCGTTACGAATCTTAAGGTCCCAAGTAACAATGTCGGCTGCGTGGTTCTTAAGTATTACGTTGCCCATAGAAATCTTGTAAAGATCTGTTTCGAGCAAAGAGGTAATAATCTGTGGTAATTTCATACGATAATCCCTTTCTCTTCTAAGTAGCTTACAAATCTCGGATGAATACAGTCTTTGTATCTTGATGGATCTTCCCGGATTTGTGTTCCAGATATTGTATTTTCTTTTCTACTAATGATAACGATTTGGTGCTCAGAATAAATGCTGCTGAGTTTTTCTTGATAGCTGGGTTCCCCAGTATACCAGGAATATTGGATAACTGAATCCATAGGATCTAACCCTGCGTTAGCAAATAGTTCATTAGACCAGATGATCCAGTTGTTCCGAGTAAATGTACCGTCCATACCGATTTTCTCATCATCGATCACAACCACTTTAATATCATCTCGATAAATCTGTCGCATAAGTGATATTCGATCACGGAATGGTATAAAGTCTTTACCTCTGTCAGAATCTTTACCGCAAACGACTATTATGACTTGATCGTTCTCTCGGACAGCTCGGTCAATCAGTTTCATATGTCCAGAGTGCAATGGGATAAAACAGCCAAAGACTATTCCGACTTTCATACGATATCTACCTGACACATCTTCATAGCTTCGATGGCAGTCTTATGACTTTCAGGGGTTACACAGGCACAGAGGTTCTCGATGACTTTGATAGGCACCTCTGGACAATATGCCTTAGTCAGAAGAACATTGCTGATAACACAGATTCCTGTACATACTCCGCAGAACTGAACTTCATCATAATTACCATTCTGAATATATCCACCTAAGGCAACACTACCAAAAGTCGGCTTAATAAAGGTGTGCATAAAGAGTGGTAATTCTTGTATTTCCGGGATTAACTCCCAGCCAACAGTCCTTTCAATACAATGAGGTACTGGAAGTTTCTTGCCCTCCTGGGTATTCAAATAATCCTTCGTATGAGTATCTTGTGTAAAAACTACTCTACCATCAAAATTCTTAATGTACTCAATCATAGGCTGTACTATGGCACGGGCCTCTTCAGTACCAAGAACTCCGGTTACGAAATCGTTCTGCATATCTACTACAACTAATAACTTTTTCATATATGTTGGTTCCTTTCGTTAAAAGTTAATTAATGTTTTAACATCACCCTTGAGATTAAAAGTGATGTAGTTTTCGTTGTCCCAGCAGTTGGTAATCTGAGCGATGGAATCCCAGCCGTCTTCGTTGGCATTAGGGAATTCCATTTCAGTCCACTGTCTTTTAAGAATTTCATCGGGCACATGCCTGTATCGGCTTCTGTTACCTTCAAGGCAACGCTCGAGAGGTGCAGTTACCCAGAGCATGTGTCGATGAAATGTAGGGAACCATTCGACAAACTGTCTTCTCTGACTTATAGTGAGCGAATTTGTTGTGAGGAGGACATCTTTATCGGCCATCTCGTAGTCATGAATGTCGTCGAATAAGGTTCTCCATACAGTGTATGTATTTGTTCTGATTTTCTCGTCACCATTGACTTTGGCGTAGTATTCATCTACATCAAGGATGATAAGATCAGAGTTCATCTTTTCGATGCGATGGCTCAGGGTGGTTTTACCACCACCGCTGATACCACATATGAGGTAGAAGTTAGGCATCTAATCACCTTCTTTGATTATTCATTCTTGGCATTCTTCTTAGCTAACTTATTCCAGTTCTTGATGCCTACAATGGCCTCTACAAGGTAGATAGCCTTCTTTGTTACATAGACAGGATCTCCTTTGAGAACATACTGGCCTACTGCAATTACATCAGTAATAAGCCACCAAACGTACTGTTCCTTGTAACGAAGGGCTTCAAGTATAACCGCAACAATACCGATAGCAAAGATTGCGGCATCAAACCACTGCATTACTGTAATGTTCCAGCCAAACTTTGTTGCAAATTTCATCCAAGTATCTCCGGCAAGTTCCGAAAGAGCAAAGTGAACAAGAATTGTAATCCCTGTAATAATTGCCACTACAATTATATTTTGCCACCAAGTAAGTTTCTTAGATTTAGCAAGCAACTTATCCTCATCATCCTTGTGCTTATACCAGTTTATCCAAGAAATAATATTCATTGGGAAGTAAACACAGGCCTCGAGCCAAAATGTTGCCCAAATGCCGAAATACCCAAGGTAAATCATAAATACTACTGTGTTTATAACTGCAAATGGGAAATTCATTCTATTTGCCTTAGCGGTGAAAAATACACAGATAATACCACAAAGACCAGATATGAAATTAATAATTGCTAACCACTGTGGAGTACCTTCCTGAGGCATAATCGCATAATAAATGGAAATCCCTAACATTATTATGCACATAACTATCTCATACCACTTCAAACTCTTAAATGCTTTGCCGATCTTTTGGAAAATTCCAGGTTCTTTCTTCGTTTCAACAACATTAATCATACTAACCACGCTTCCTTATCTTGTAATAATTTCATTGCTCGTATCATTGTGCTACTTATCGGATAAGTCTTTCGCTCTGCATCTACAATGATATGTTTCGCCTCCGGATATGCTCTGCTGAAATACTCTCCATAAGAAGGCTCACTTGAATACACGTAATCCATACGAGGAACAAATTGTCTTACTAAAGGGGTTTCAGCATCCCAGTCCTCAGATCCATCTGGGAGTTTTAAATTCATAACATCTACTACCTGTACTTCTATATTTGGGTATAAATTACATACTCTGCGTAGTTGTGCTACTCTTGACTGAACTGAAAGTAACTTATCTGTATTAGTTGAGATAACTTTGAGTTCATCATCTCCGTTTATAAACATAATGACTACCACATGGTCACATTGTTTAGCTGCAGTATCTATACAGTAAAGATGTCCTTTGTGCATCGGCAGAAATTTTCCACCATAGAACCCTACAATTTCTGACATATCCGTCACCTCGCTATCCATTATATTTATACAGTTTGGCATCTCTGCCTTTAGTATTTCTCGTTTGTTTTAACTCTGTAACTTTCCCTGTAGCCACATATTCCCTTAAAAATGACTTACGGAAATTTGGAAGATCCAATGACTTGTTCTTAATGGTTTCGTAAATCTTCTTAAGTTCGGATATCGTAAATGACTTCGGATCTTTCAATAAATTGAACGCATCTGGTTCATAATCGATTCTGTTACGGAGTCTGAGAATTGCAGTCCTGATAATCTTGTTATGATCAAATGCCAGATCATCTTCGGTAAGGATCATACTATCGTTTCTGAAAACCAATCCGTTTACATCGTATGTGATCTTAAAGAGTCTGGCATCTGAAGCATCATCTCCGGCTTTAATGTTCAAAGAATCTTTAGCGACCAATGCAGTATACGCTACGGAGATTACTGTAGTTCGAGGATCTCGATCAGGAGAACTAAATGTGTAGAGTTGATTAAGAAATGCGTAATCTACATTAGTTTCTTCCTTAAGTTCTCTAACCGCAGCATCATCTAATGATTCTTTGCCGACATCGAGGAAACCTCCAGGAATTGCCCAAAATCCTTTATAGGGATAGCCACCTCTCTGAATAAGTAAGATGTTTAATTCATCATCCTCATCAATTGTGAATATTACGATATCTGCAGTTACTGAAGGCCTCTCATATTTTGAAACATCGTAATTCTTAAGGAACTCAGCTTCCTCAGGACTGTTACATTTGTACTCGGCCATTTGGTTCTCCTTTCTTTTAGTACTTTGTACTATCGAAAGTATAGTACTTTGTACCATACTTGTCAACATAAAAATACCAGGAATTTTTTCATCCTGGCATTTCAGCTCAATCTACTTCAAAAACTACGCCAAGTCCATAGCCTTCATTGTTAAGGATGGTCGAGATCATGGTCATGGTAGCAAATAGCTTACTATTTGCAATTCCGGATATACATGCGTCACCTGGGGCGATACGAGCATCTTTTGTAAAGATCCGGAAACCGTCTGCTTCCTCAGTAATTGTATATACAATTGGATATTCATTCCGATTCATTTTGATTCCTCCAGCATATCACTTATTGTCTTATATACTTCCATATATAACTTATTTACTAGTCGAGGATCTTCATTGTATCTACCGGCAATGATCGTCACTGACTTGGCGCAGCATATACAGAGTTCTCTTATGTCTTCAAACATCTGGTTATCAAATGAGCTCATAGGTGTCCTCCGAAACTAGATGAGGCAGCACAGTGGCCGGTGAAGTGTCGTCTGTCGTGGTGTAATGGTCAGTAAAATTTCTACTACAGTCACGACATCTCCAATTGCCTAAATAGGGACCGACATATTTACACCCGCTGCAACCTGATGGGGCAGACATCTCAGCAATGTAATGAATCGCGTCCTTCAGGTTTACTCCATTGTGTTCACAAAATTCCCACAAAAGGTTATAATGAAAATCTTCTCGTGCATACAGTACATTTATTGCTGATTTCTGATCTTTAGTCATAACTAACCGCCTTATTATGTTTTGTCTCCTGTTCGTACTTCCATACTTCCATCTGACGCTTTAATCTCTGGTAATCTTCTTCAGTAGGATATTTTGGAATTATGATTCGTCCATAGCTATCCCTAAGGTTCCCGTCTACATCTTTAAAATAGGATAAATTCATTCTGCACCCCTCATATCTGTACCACAATTTCCGCAATAGTTATCACCGCTTTCGCCACATTCGTGTCCACACTCAGAACAATAATAAATCATTCCGTGAAGTTTCCACTCGCCTTTTGGTCTTTCTTCGTAAGACTTGCCGTTTCCAATAGCTCTTATCAATATATCTCTTTCTTCTTCTGTAAGGGGTTGTTCAAATCCTTTACAAACAAGTTCTTCATCAACATCAATTAGCAATTTCATCACTTTCACCTTCGATCTCATTAATAATTACTGTACCGGACTTGAAGTAAATAACATGACGATTACCGTTTTCATCATCAAACATGATCCGTTCGTCTTCATAATCAACATCAAATCTTCCTCTAAAGTGTTCAAGTTCATCACCGTCCATATCATAAACGATAACTTCTCGCTCTATTCCGTTATTTAGATTACTATCCTGTGTCTTTAAAGCTCTTTTCCCGGATTCAGTATTGGAATAATACCAATATGTACCACCCCATGTGAGACCTATAATGACGATGGATATTACTATTGATAAAACTCCGCGCACCCAGGTACCGTCAGCAAAAGAACAGCCTGCTGCAATCACGCCTATTATGAGAACTACCAGGGTAATTACTATACATAAAATAATTGATGTAATTGTCATTCTTCTTCACCTATCATCTTCGCACCGCAATTCGGACAGAAGTTTTTATGTGATGTCATAATTTCTTCACCGCATTTTTCACACTTCACAAAATACTTTTCATTGTGTTCTTTATCAAGCCATTCGATAATGGCAATACGAGAGTTTGTATACCTCAAAGCATATTTATGAAATAACCAATCAACTAACATATGCCAATCTTCATTTGATAAAGTTGATAAATATTCTTTATTTGTCATTTTCTTTACCTCTCATCTCTGCACCGCAATGACAATATGGGAAATCTTTCAGGGTTTCATTATCTTCGACATAAGGGGATACCCTTATCATCCTTCCACATACGGAGCAAGTATAGAATTCCCCATCACAATTATGTAATTGCATTATCCACTCTCCCCTCGGTCTTGCAAAATCTTTCTTGCCTTGCTTATAGCCTTCAAGGAAGACATTATAGTCACCAGCGGAAATAAATACTTCCTGCTCTACTGTCGGGGCATTGTCAATTGCTGCAATAAAATGATAGCAGGTAAAATCTTCAAGTGTTCTATCTTCAAATTGTTTTCTCAAAGCATTTGCGTCAATCAATCTAACTTCACTCATCATCGTCACCTTCATATCCGCTGCACTCGTTTTTGTGAGAACATAACTCGCAATCGCACTCGTCGGTATAGTTCCCTGTGTACCAACAATTTTCATTATTCATCGTCAGTTTCCTCGCTTCCGTAATATTCTTCGATTTCATCACTCCGGCAATCAGGACAACAATAGTATTCTTTGTATGCGGGTGCACCCCAAAACTCTCCGACAAGTTCCTTCCTGGTATCTGCCTTTTCATCGGGGAAAACCCTACCGCAATTTCCACATTTATAGATCATTCTTCTTTACCTCTCATATCTGCACCACAATTAGGACAGAAGTTTTTAGGAACATCAGAATTGATATAATCTCGCCAATGCAAACCATAACCGCACTTATTACATTTATAAGCCTCATAACTACCCAAATAACTTGCATAGTCTTCATCACCTATCCACTCACCTTGCGGTATAACATTTTCTTCTGTGAGAATTTTAATTATTTCGTCAGTTTTACCTGTTTTTACACACTCTCTTACAAACAACCTAAAATCCCACATATCAATTGGTATCATTCTTCACCTTCTTGCGGCCTTTCTTCTGCCCTCTTCGCTCGATCTAGCTTCTTCTTATACTTAGCTGCCTGGGCCAGCAGATACTCCCGGTTATTGTGACCAGGCTGCCCTAAACATTCACTTAACATGCGATTTAGAAATTCCCCAATCTGCTTACCCTGAAATCCGAGTGCGAGTAGATCGTCACCATTGATCTGCAATCCAGAAATAGTGATAGCAGAGCCATCTGCAAAATACTGCTCGATCTTAGCACGCATGTCATCATGCTTACTCTGGATATAGGGGGCATACTCTGCAGTGTGAGCGTATGCATCCGCATACTGGAGTGCATAGAAGTCCTCGAAAAAGTCTTTGCCCATTTCCGCTGCGAATCTTCTGAGCTTTGATGGTGTTTCACAGGTAAAGTCATGATACTGGATTAACTTTAAGATATGATCCTTATCAGCGTTAGAAAACTTTAGTCTATCCAAAATTTCTGTAGCAATCTCTACGGATCTTTCCGGATGACCGATATATCTGAATCTGCCCTTGGATTCATCCCATGCTTTCGTATCGGGTTTGCCTACATCATGGAGCAAAGCTGCCCAACGAAGATTTGCTCTTGCCGGTACTCCCTTTACTACATCAAGACTATGATGACCTACATCAGTATAATGATAAGGATTCTCATGTTGACAAGTAATCATTCGATTAAATTCTGGCAGAACATATGCGGTTACATTGTTATGATAAGCAGCTTCAATTCCGCCTGCAGGGTCATCTGCTACCAGAATTTTAGTCAATTCATCTCTAATTCGTTCTGCAGAGATATTTTGTAATTTTTCTGCATGAACTCCCATAAATAATCCAGTAGGTAAATGGTGTATACGAAATTCTGGCAACTGTGCTCTGAATCTGCAAGCACGAAGAATCCTTAATGGATCTTCAGTAAAGCGGTCATCTGCATTTCCTACACAACGAATTGACTTTTCAGTAATGTCTATTTGCCCATGGAATGGATCAAGTAATGTACCCTCTTTATTCATAGCTATGGCATTTATGGTAAAGTCCCGTCTAGACAAGTCCTTAATGATGTCATCAGTAAACTCTACAGTATCTGGATGCCTATTATCAGAATATTCACCATCAATTCTATATGTAGTTACTTCGAAGCCATCACTACCAAGCATTACAGTAACAGTACCATGCTTAATTCCTGTATCTATGGTTTTATTAAAGCAAGCCTTTATTTGATCAGGTTTAGCACTTGTTGCTATATCCCAGTCTTTTGGTTCTCTGCCCATAATAAGATCACGAACAGCTCCGCCTACTATGTAAGCGGAGTAACCATGGTCCTCAAGGACACAGCATATCTTAAATGCTTTCGGATTGATCTTCTCTATCATCTTCTGTTCCTTTTATCGCTACTCCAATCAAATCTGCCACTCCGATATGTGGATTTTCTGGATAGTCATCTGCATAATGTATTTCTATGTCGGGATTGATCAGCTTATGTTTAACGTTATGTCGAACGCTTGTTTTGAATTTTGCAGTAAATACTTCACCACAATATCTGCATTTATATTTTGCCTGGTATTCCATATCAGTTACACCTTGCTGCTAAGCACCCATCTATTTATTTTAATCAGTAGATCATCTACCTTATCCATATCTACATCTTTTGGCAACGTAGTTGTTTCCATATCCTGATGCAATCTCTGTTCCAGAAGATCTACTAAATCATAGAATTCCGGTTTAACCGAGCTGTCCTCGTTAAGGTAAACACCATTCCTGATGGCCATCAACTCATCGTGATCTTCAGACCTATAAGTGATAATCTTACCTTTCTCCAGTATGTCAAAACACATATGATAAAGTCTTACCAGATGCATCATATGCTTGCCCAGTTTATTGTGAGCAATAGCATTAGTGTTCCTATGAGATGCTTTAGCATAATCTCGGATGATAGTATTGTATTCTCCCAGTCTGGTAGCCAAGCTGCGGAGCGGATAATGATTTACTGATAAATCAATAAATAATTCACGTTCCATATCTTCACTGACTGCCACATCTGTATAGATCTTAATATCATCAATCGAGGGATAATGAGTAGAAATCTCCTCTTCTGCATGTCGTAAAGAACTCTTGATGTACTCCTCAATATTTCCCTGACCAACATTCCTGGCAGATTTACTATCCAGTCTCCGTAATTGCTGATTAGCATAACCACCAAATGAATTGATGATCTTCCTAGATAAGAAGACATCTTTATTAAAGAGCACCATCTCCCAAACAGATGAGATATAGATGATCTGATCCTTATTAAGCCCTAACATCTCTATGGTGTTAGGGTTGTTCTGGGACAACAGCTTTAACATCTTTCTAGCCGAATAGATGGTTGTATCCGTGGTTACATCTACTACCTGTTCGAAATCTTTGCCGAGCAGAATCTCTTCTCGAGAGTTCAATGCCACTCCCCTGATATCAATATCCGATCCCTCAATATTAGTGCCATAGGCATATGAACCACCAAGGCAGAGGAACACAATATTGTCTCCAAGATGTGGGTTGGTTCTCAAGAAGTCGTATTCAGGGCCGGTTATCTTTTGTCTAATCTCATCAATAGTCATTTATGTTTCCTCAATAAAAGAATCTCTTTGTAGTATCTTTAACTTTACGAACAAGTGTAATCTCTTCTACTTCCAGTGATGACTTAAATTCTTCGATCAATTTACGCAATTCTTCGGAGCAATCATCATCTATGTACTGATCTCGTAATTGTACATTTAATTTATCCCTATCAATATAAAAATTACCTGACTTGACTTTTAAGTTTGCTCTTTTGAAGAAAACTCTAATCTCCGGCAACCAGTCACGATCCTCTGCATATCTTAATCTTTCTGGAAGAGAATCTCGTGAAAATGATAATGTATACCATTGAATATCCCCTTCCGGTCGTCGCAGATTTATTGAGCAATCATTTCTATAGTCATCTGCGGTAATTACTCCATTACTGAATTTAATAAATATTCTTAATGTCAGATTTTCATCTTGAGATACATTAAGATCCTGCAGAGTTTCATCAAGGCCATATCCCTGGTTAAGCTCAAAAGTAATTGCTCTTAAGATGTCATAGGTAAATCCGGTTACCATACCTAACTGAATAACGGCCTCCAATTGTGATTTTGCCGCATCGTTTAAGTTGTCTTCCAGATAGCCTCGAATCTCTTCAGAAGTCAGTGTTCCAAATGTAAAATGATAGTGGAATCTACCAGGGCGATTGAGCAGATATTCGCTGAGGCCTTGTACGACATTACAGGTGATGACATATAATTTTTTACCACTATCGATGCCATCAAATAATGATAATAAGGCATCCTGTTCACCATGTTCATCGTCAAAGACTTTTTCGAACTCATCAAATACGATGATGCATTCCTGCTTAATAGAACTGATAAACGAAGTCAGATCATTGTATGCATGATCTACAATGATTAGGGGCATATCTCTCTTTGCACCCTCTTCTGCCAAGCAACGTGCAAATACCGACTTACCGGCACCCTTGGGACCTGATAAGATAATTCCCATATTTCTGTTCAACGCATTAAAGGTATTCATAACTTTAGCTACCTTGCGAGGGCAATCACCATAAATCTTTTCATCTACGCAAAGATCATCATGCAATTTCAAATAGAATCCGCGATCCATACTGGAACATACCTTATAGGTATTTGCCGGAAGTTTCTTGTAAGTCTTTACTTCTTCGCCATAGATAGTAAAACTATCTCCTGAATTTACTATGTTCATATTTATTTCCTTTCCGGATTGGGAACAATCTCTAATCCCTCTAATTGACCATACAATTTGGCACTATCTTCTTCGGATAATTCGATCTTAATCTCGGTAATGCTGCCTATAGGTTTCCAAGTTTTACCATTATCTGGAGAATAGTAAAGTTGTCCATCTGTATTGTTATATTCTGTATTCATATCTAGTACCTCCACTAATAATAACGATTTACTCTGCAATTCCCATTTCATTCAGTACCGCATTGACTGAAACGTTCTTTAACTTGCAGAATGGTGGCAAGGGTACAGCCTGTGGAGCTTTCTGACTGAGGATATATTCTCTGGTCATAATTGAGGCATCCCCACCCTTTTCGAGCCATCTTGCCCAAGCCTGTCTACATCTCATAGATACAATTTCCGCTACAGTCTTGGCCACAATTTCTCTATATGTAGCAATATAGTCTGTAGTTACCAGATTAAGATCCTCTTGAAACAATGTATTGCATCCGGTCTTTCCCAGCTTCTCATCTTTGTAGGCTTTCATTAATCTTGATAATTCAATGAAACGATCATGCTCATCCGGAGTGAGTGGAATAGGATTACCCTTGGCATCTCTGTCTCTGGTACGTCTAGTGAGTTCTTTGAACTCTTCCATATCTTCTTTTGAGATCTGGCTGTTAAGTCCGACCTTATCACTGAGCATTGAGTAAACAGATTTCCTATGCAGATTATCCACTACATCAAATACCAGTTTGGGGATAGTATCTCCAGATGACAATACTCGACCTAATTGCTGCGAGTAAATTGTGTTCGAATATGTACTGCGATACATAATGATACCAGTCAAGTCATTAACGTGGTATCCCATATTGAGCATATCGCAGGCATAGATCAGGTCGATACACTTCTTCTTATAAGTAAGATTGGATAACTTACTTACGTTCTTGGTGTATTCGGTAGTCTCTGATGAGATTATTAACTCTCGGATCGAATGATTTGGAAATGCTGCTTGAAACCACTCCTTGACATCTTTCTTCTTCTGTCCCATACGGAAGAAATTGGAGAAGAATACAATGTACTTCTGATACGAAGTATCTGTCTTGGTCTTTCTAAGCACTTTCTTGAGCGTGACATCCATATTATTGAGTGTGGCAAATTCAATCAGTCTACCCTTAATCAATTCCTTGGCATATTCACGATCCATCTCATTGAGGTTCTCTGTTCTCAACATGTCATCTTTGTCCAACTGTGACATAATATCCCAATCGGTACTGCCGTAAGCACAAAATGCATAATTCGGGACTTTGAGTACACCATCCTGAAATGCATCGTGGAGAGTATATCTGCTCACACATCTGTCATCGAAGAACAGAGCAATCTCATCGATAAGATCCATTCTTTCTGGAGTAGCTGTAGCTCCCAACCAGTGCGCTCTGGGAAACGTAGTCTGAAGGGTATGCATGCCCTGCATAGTTTCTGTGGCCCCGAGTCGGTGGCATTCATCACAGATGATCAAGTCTGTTCCCCTTAAATATGTAAGTTGTGTATCACTTAAATTCGTAAGTGCCATATATGTCATAAACGTGACGCCCGGAATTGTCTTGTGCTTATCGGGATTATATCTGGCACCGTAATAGAAGTTAAAGACTGTGTCCTTAACTACTTCTGCCGGATATAAGTACAGAATCTTCTTGTACTTACCATTCTTGATTATCTTGGTAAGGATTCCAGTCTTACCAAACCCAGTAGGCCTAATAATCGCACACTTATGAGGTTTCTTGGCTAACAGTGTCATAGCCTCTTCATATGTTTCCTGGCGAAGTCTATCGATCTTCTTCATATAATTATCTCCTTTTGGATTCTTGATCAGTTAATTATATC
>Ga0310690_10001134_pt1 | contig 49582 bp, 22 predicted proteins | sample AusTroGonzalo_MG_2_FD_207661 | JGI IMG/M metagenome (GOLD analysis project Ga0310690, IMG submission 207661) | Bovine rumen microbial communities from tropical cattle in Woodstock, Queensland, Australia - Gonzalo_04 (v2) (version 2) | ecosystem: Host-associated > Mammals > Digestive system >... | reverse complement strand
CGACAGCTTGGAGGCTTTTACCAGCGATATCACGGCGACGAAAGCGCCGCAGTTCGCCCTCTTCCCGCGCAAGGACACCACCGAGACCGCTCCAGGTCCGATTATCTACACGCCCGATCACCTACTGGTGACGAACAAGAGGGTAGAGATCCCGCCCTATAGTATAGAGGAGCAGGTCATCACTGTTACGGCGACGGCAGCCACTATCGCGGAGACCTACAGTTTTGAGGTGCAGAACATCGAAGGAATAGAATATGTGTCGAGTGTTGAAGCGTTCATTACGAATCAGGCGCGCGCCAACTATTTCGGACGAGAAGAGCTGTGTACCGATCCGGCTACGATCTATTTCCCCATGGAGGTGAACAGAACCGGTAATTCGATCAAGTCCACGTTCAACACCTTCGGCAAATTGCCGGGCGAGATCCGTAGCTATCTGAATATCCTGATGATCGACTCGGAGGGCAAAGCGCACACACGCGTAACCGATGTCACCGAGCAGTTTGGAGACTCGCTGCATACGATCGTTCTGAAAGATACCATCGTCATTCCGGCTCCGTCAGCAGGCGGAGGAGGTATCGCCCCGACGGTAGAAGAATGGGAAGAAGTGAACCGTGATGTGCCTATTGGGTAAGAGGTTACGGGTTACAGGTTACGGGGAAAATTGAAGATTGAGAGATAAACAAAAAACGATATAATTGCGTTTTATTAATTAACATTATTAACAAACAAAAATTTTTATTTTATGAAAAAAAGTTTTTTTATCCTTGCAGCAGCAGCGGTAGTGCTGGCTGGTTGCAACAATGACGTAACACTTGACGAGAACACCGCTCTCGCAGGCTCTAATGCACAGAAAGAGATTGCATTCACTACGCTGAGCCACACTCCTAAACGTTCAGTTAGACGTGCTCCGGTACGTGAAACTGAGTTCCCGACTACCAGCGATATGCAGGTTGCTGCATGGGATGTAACTAACGGCCGTAATTTCTTTACCCACACCACTTTCAGTTATAGTGGAGCCAGTACTATCTGGAAAGGTGGTAAGTATTGGCCGCTCTCTGCTGCTTACATCAACTTCTTGGCTTATGCTAATTTCCAAGGTACAGCCGGTTCTGAGACCAATGGTGCAACTTGGGCTACGAATGAAGCATCACAAGTAACGCTTGTAATGACGGACAACAAAACTGCTCAGAAAGACTTGATGTATGCTATTGGTAATGGTGAGGTAGAGCAATCTGATAACGCGTTGACTTTCCCGACCAATGTACCTATGGCATTCAAGCACGCTCAGGCATGGATCTCGTTCTATGCAGATGCATACGATGCTACTTCGGGCGGTAAGGTAACCCTCAACAGCATCACCCTCAATGGTGCCAAGTACAACGGAACCTACACGATCACCCACACCAACTATGATGCTGATGATGAGCAAAGCGTAGCCGGTGCATGGTCTTCTCTTGGCTCTACAGCTAATGTAGCTGTTCCGAGTTGGGACGCTGCAGCTATTGCATACGATTCAGAAGGTGATGGCGTTGAAGTAGGTGCCGGTCTGCTGATTGTTCCTGATGACGATGACGAGACAGCTGACTTCGCCAGCTTCACGATCAACTACACGCTGGATGGTAATACGTATAACTATACCTACACTCCGTCCGCTAGAAACGTTGATCAGGCAAAGCACTATATCTATAAAATCAATTTCCATCTCCATGAGATTGAGATCAATGCAGAAGTTACAGGTTGGGCTGACCAGACTCCTGTTGCTGTGCCTGTTTTCTAATATTAAAACTTTAGCCAGACGAGGTTCGACTCCTCGTCTGGTAACAACAATGAAAGGTTATAAAAACATAGTAGGTATTCTGTTGGCAGCCGGGCTGCTGGCAGGATGTAGCCATGATGCGGAGCCGACGATGCAGCAGGAGATCGCTGTGACGAGCGGAGTAACGGGCATGCAAAAGCGTATCCGCTCCATTAACAATAACACGCAACTGCAAGCGAAGGACATCAAGATCGATGCCTACTATGCCGATACGGAAACCAAACTGCTGGACGGCGTTAAGTTGCACTATAACACCGACGAGTGGGTGTTCTGGAACGGTTCGGCGCAGGTACATTACTATTGGCCTTTCGAAGGTTCGAAGACCGGTTCGGGTGATGATGCTTCGACGCTGGACTTCGTGGGCTTCTGTCCGTATGACGCGCCAGCGTACATTACGGGGTCGGACTACGATGCGGAGGATGGCGCCTCCTTCACCTGCGATATAAGCAGTTATATGACCCATACGGCGCAAGCGGATATGCAGGAGTATGTGATGGCGGTGCTGCCGGATCAGACCTATGCCATTCAGGCAGCGGCTCCGGGCGGGGCATTGCCGATGGTGTTCAAGCACCCCTTTGCGCTGGTGAAGTTTGTGCTGGCATCCGGCAGCGGAACGCATGTGACGGTAGATAGTATCGCTATCGCGGGTTTGTACACCGGCGGTACATGCACGTATGACGGCACAACGATGAGTTGGGCGGGCACAGGCAGTGCGTCCTTGGTGATCAACGGATTGAGCCTGCACACCGAAGGAACGACCGAGACGGTGCAGATGATGGTGATCCCCGACGACAACTACGGCGACAAGACCCTGTTCGTCAGAGGCACATGGGATGACTGGAGCGATGTAGCAAATCACACGATCTCCGCGGATGTGAATATGAATTGGCAACCCGGGTATAGCTATACGTATAACCTGACGGTCAGCAAGTATGCGTTGACGGTGGATGGTACGCAGTTTACGGAACAATGGTAAGGAAGGGTTACGGGTTACAGGTTATGGGTTATAGGTTATGGGTTACAGGTTATGGGTAATAGGTTACGGAAAATAGGATGGATGATGGCGGTGCTGCTGATAGTTGGCGGTACGGTCAGTGAGGTGCGTGCAGCGAAGGTGACGTACCATATTCTGACGTTGCCTATTAATCCGTCGAACTATGACTACCACATGAAAAGCGATATCACAGGCTATCGTCTGGAGGCTGTCAAGGTGGTGGTGGATAACCAGAACACGGTTGAGTTGCCGGCGCACTACAAGAGCCCGTTGGCTACCGATTTTACTTATTACGAACCCAAGGACATCATCGGTCGTAGCAGTGCCGCTGTGTCGCTCTTCGATAACGGCACCATGAAAGGCGTTCGCTACAAGGTGAAGAGTGTTGATACCGATGATACTCCTGCAGCGGTGGCGGTGGCAGAAGGAACAGCGATTACCACCAGCACTGCAGAATACTACGTCATCTATACCTACAACGCTTCGAACGGAATCGCCCAATTGGACGGTTCGGAGAACTACAATATCAGTGTCGCCAACAAAGGCTTCCTTGCTCTCAACCGCGGCCGTAACAACCGTCCTGCGGTGATCCCGAAAGAAAAAGTGACATCGGAGATGTTGACGAGCGCAGACTTCTCGTACATCGCAAATCCCCATAAAGATATCACCACTTATTGGAATAGCGGTGATAACAAGAACAGCAAAGACAGCGCGGAGGCAAAGTTCTTCTTCGGCTTTACGCTCGAAGGAAAGGATCCTTACCATATCGTTGTGAAGACCACGTATGCGCGTCCTTATACCTATATCGAGAAGAACGAGGACACCAAGAAATTTGTGTATAAGTGGTTCAAAGGGAGTGTGCTGATGGCCGCCACCACCGGTAACGCGTATATCGCGAGTGATGACCATATATGCTATTCGACAGAGTGGGTGAGCGGAAGCGCCAACACGCAGAGTCCGGCTTATGATGCAAGAACCGGTTACTACCACGGCAACAACAGCAACTGGAGCACGGTGGCGCTGCTCAATAATACCAGCAACACCGGATATGTGTTCATGGGTACGCGGACGGTGGATAACAATGGAGCTGTCCCCGCGACACCCTATTATCTGAAATTCACCAATAACAATAACATCAACTTCGGTCAGATCTCGGCGGCTGAGGCTACGAAGAACCACACAGTGAGCGGTTTCTATCCGCTCCGGAAAGTGACGTTCAAGGTAGCGACACCGTTCTATGCGGTTTCGGCAACGAGTGCGCATATCATTTCCGCCGAGGCGCATGTCAGTCAGTACACGGTGGAGAATGATCCGATCGAGGTGAAGCACCTGCCTGCCTCGCTGCGGCGTAAGTACTGTAACTTCACGGGTAAGTTCTATAAGGATGCGGCATGCACGAATGAGATCACCCGATTCTCTGAATTCTCCGATGTCGAATATGATGAAGGCGGCGAAGGTTATACGGTGTATGTGGGGTATGAGTTGACATCGACGATACCGTTCAAGCCGATTACACCTGCCAGCAGTTACGATTCCACCGTTTGGAACCAAACGACGTGGTATGAGCTGACGGACGAAGGCAGCACGGAGGCGTATGGTCGCAAGATCAAGTACGACGGTTCGTCTGCATACAAGAACAACGGTGCGAGCGGCGAGTACGTGAAGGAGAGTGAGTTTGCGTTCGTGGGTGACCCGTATGAGCTCAAAGTGGTGAACCGTAAGGCTACCGCTGCGGCTTCCGGAACCGCCACCTACGTCACGTTAGGCAGCTATAGTGCCTGGGATATTCCCGAGGACAATGCCGATTTCGGCGGATTTCTGCTGCATGAGTACAGCGACGCAGGGCATTGGTACTGGGATGCCGGACAGCCCGTCGTGGATACCGTGACGTACGGTTCGAACGGCAGCAAAAGCGTGTATGAAGAGGCGCAAACCGTTACGATCCCTGTCAAGGGGTTGAACGGCAGCAAATACTACACGGTTGCTATCGGTGGCGCGGATGCCGGCCAAATCGTTTCGGTGAGTCCGGCGGCAGGTAGTGTTTATCCGGAAACGGGAACGACGGTGACTGTCACCGTACGCTTGGCTGCCAACACGACGGAGGATGCCAAGACGATGACCGTTACCGTGCAGGAATATACGAACGAAGAGGGTGAAACGCCTGTTGGTACGGCTTCCGTCATCACCCTCACGCAAGGCACGAGCTCTGCGTCCTTTGCCGGCAACGCCGTCAGCTGCAGTCCCACCTATTCGACACGGGTGAAAGTGATGGAGCTGCCGAAGAAGCATTTTACGTATCAGGTAGTGGATACCGCCGGACACATTGCGATTAAGGCGACGGTAGCGCAGACCATGTTCTCGCCTATCTCCGGCTATACGAGCATACCGGAGGTGATCCGGAGCCCGTTCCTGGTAGATGAGACGGTAACATTCTGGCGCACTTACACCGCCGGTACGTGTACGAACCGGATCGTGGAGACTTCCAATACGGAGGGGGACAACATCTATGTGACCTATACGGTTTCGCATTTGGCCAACAAGAGTATCAAGCTGAACAATACGCAGCAGTTCAAGGTCAAACTGAATGACGAGCATATCTATTTCAGTCCGACGTACTCGAAGATCCTCAGTTCACCGGAAGTACTGTCCGCCGACACGTTCCTATGGAGTCTGGAGGGCAGCGATCCGTATTCGATGAAGATCCGCAATGCGGGCAAGGACGAGTACGTGAAGGTGCATGAAGGCACATGGGATGACGATGCCGCGCTGGATTTCGTGGCAGGTGTGAGCAACGGTTCGCGCTTCATCGCCATGATGAGTATTTACCCGGGCGTATATGAAGTGCTGGCGGCAACGGGCAACAGCGACTACTACCATATCGGCCGCTCTTCCTCTTCGGGCGCAGAGACAAAAGTATATAGTACGGGCACGTACGCGCACGGCACGAACGCACTGCGTTTTGAGTTGGCAGGCGAGGATGCGATCATCTATCACTTGATAGACCATTCCAAAGAAGAGCTGCTCGATGTATCGTCGTTCAACCCCCGTCTAACCTTGCCGGCGGAATACGTGAGTCCGTTGGTGAAGGAGTATTACTACTATCCCACGAGGGCGAAGGCGCTGACGAACCTCCCGGGCGACCGTATTACCGAGCCGAAAGAGGATACGGATGAGAGCGGTGCGACTCCGGGCGACAACCAGATCTATGTCCGCTACGTGGCGAACGAGCTCGTGGCGTTCAACACCGGCGCGTATATGCTGCGCTTCCTCGAGCCGCATGCGTACCGCTTGGAGGACGGTAACGACAACTTGACGGAAGCAACGATTGAGGCGATGTACCCGTATTGCAACGGAGACGGCAACCTCAATATATACGGTAATGACCTGCAGAAGGAGCAGTTCGGAGGCGGCGCGAGCACGCGTCCCCGTTGGGTATGGTATTTTGACACCGAGAACGACGACCCCTATCATGTGCGTATCCGCTCCAAGAGCACGATTACGTACAAGGACATCAAACACCCGACCTATCTGACTACCTATGCCGTGCATTTCCATCAAGATACAGGCGAGGATGCCGACAAGCTGCGGATCGTGACGGGCGGTACGCTGCCAGGCCCTGCATCGGCGGAACCGACGGAGTACATGGTGCTGGGAACACCGGGTAACTACCGGCTGATGACGACCAAAGCCATCAGCGACGGCAATACCACCGTGCGCCGCAATGTAACCTCGCTCGAGCAGTACTGGAAGACGTACAACATGATCAAACTGAATGTGTTGGGTGTATTGAGCAGTACTGATGACTTCGACGATGTATGGGAAGTGCCGGAAACACCGTCTTCGTACCGCACGACGCTGACCGACATGGGATGGCACAGCTACGACGCCTACGCCAATGCAACCCGTTGGAACGGATACAACGACAAGACGAACGGGCATGAGAAGAAAGTGGTGGAGAAACTGGAGCACTGGTTCCAAACCTTCGATATGGGCACGGGTACGTTTGACATCGAGAGTGCCGACATTCCGCCGGTGCTCGTGCTGCTGGATCGCCACGGATGGGAGATCATGCGCCGCCCGCTGCCGCCCAACGCCACCTATCCGGAAGGAGAGGAACTGGCGGAACTGCGCGTGTATGACAGTCCGCTGGTCGATAAATACTATTTCTACTCCAATGCCACCAAGGCTTCCGGTTGCCATAAATATACGCTTCGTCTGAACGACAAGGGTGAGGAGCGCGATCAGATCAAAGTCAACGGCACGCACTATAGCGCTACGTCGCTGGCAGACCTGCCGCCGAAGAGTGCTTCCGGTGTCGTCAGCGGCGGTGCGATTCAGGATTTCTACGTCATTTATACCGTCAAAGAGGAGTATGAGCATAACTATTATTACTCGCTCAACGAGAGCACGACTCCTTATACCGAAACGGGTACGTCGCAGCCATACCTCGTGCTGCAGAACGGCCGTTTCTACAAGACAGAGAACAACAACAAGGACAAGGCTTATTTCTCCAAACCTGTCTTCGAGTACACGAACCCCGAAGGAGGCAATGTGTATGACCTGATCGTCAGTCCTTGTAATCCTGCTAATCCGGAATCTCACCCGCCTATTCTGGATGGCAGCGGGAACTTCCGAGGCAATAACTTCTGGTACGTCAAGCCGAACCTCAACATCGACGAAGAGATGGGTATTCCGTGGACGAAAGTGACGGGCGAGACGGTGACGGCGCAAGCGAGAGACACGCTGCGCAAAGCGTACAAGGACAAGATGGGCTTTGACCCCTATAACATCCAGTTGCAGCTCAAAAGCAAGGATAACGGTTCAGCGGACGGCCGGTACTTGACGACGCATATGGACACTGCGGTGCTGAATAACGGTATCATGGTCGGCAGCTATTCCCGTTCCGCCGACACGACGCTGGTTACGCTGGCGGCTGCCGGTGCGGCTACCATTGACGGCGAAGGATACGACCATACCACCTTGCAGATCACGAACCAGACCTTCATGGCCGTGTCGGACATCAACGGCAACATGCAGCTCATGCCGCGCTTCGACCATACCAAGCGTGTGTCGCTGGATAAAGTGAAGCCGTGGCTCTCGCAGTTGTACGCGCCGGAAGACCATCCCAAAGCAAAAGTGGAAGACAATAACTCGATGGGACGCCAAACGACGTTCTTCGTCTGCCCGCAGCGGTTCCACTATCATATCATTGATAACAACGGCCGAGAGGCGCTGGGCTATAAGCGCGGCGCGGATTTCTATCCCGCTATCACCGACCATTTCAAGAGCCCGCTCGCGAAGGACTTCACGTTCTATACCGGCTTGGCGGAGTATGGCGATTCCGTCACCTGCACGAAAGGCGAATGGGATGCGGCGCAGGGTGAGTTCAAGCGCAGCTTGACGAGGGATACCCTGTACGGAGATGCGGTCAAGATCTTACCCTCCGCGGGCACGTACTATTACCAAATCGGTACGCGCGGGAATTTCAAATGGCGCAAAGTGACGGTCACCAAAGGTCTGTTGGAGCAACAGATCACCGGTTCGTTCGCCGATGCCCATGTCACGGGTATTGATACGACGGTTTATGTCCGCTATAAGTATGACATGGATGCCGACATGGATGCCGACCGTGTATTGCAGGGACAGTGGTTCACCGTCCAGCTGTCGGAAAAAGACTTGAAGGCTACCGGCACGGTCAGTGTGCCGGAAGGCGCTTCGCAAGGCACCGGCGTGAGTCTGCTGACGGGCTCCAAACCCGGAACCATTGATGCGGATGCGAAAGAATGGCAGTGGAAATTCCTCGCGGCACCGACCGATCCGTCGTCTGACTACTACGTAGAGCCCGATCCCTATGCCGTGCAGCTCTTCAACCGGAATGCCAACTACACCAAGAGCCCCTCGGAGGAACCCAGCCCGATGGCGGTGGGTATCAAAGTGCCGAATAATAACGGCGGAGCGGATCGCTTTGCCCTGCTGTCGCATCCCAACGGCGGATATGCCTTGGCGGTGGCGAAGGAATACGACCGCACCTACCGCTATCAGTTCCTGAACGGCGCCGGCATGACAACCAGCGTGGCGGCGGATACTGTGGGGGATGCAGGCGTCACGTACAAATCCGGCGCTATCGCTGCCGGTGCGCAAGTGCTCGTCAACGACGATGTGAAGCACCTGTTCACCTACCGCGTCATCACCAATGACAGCCTCCTTGCCATCACCACCACGCAGACCGAAGAGGAGGCACTGACGCACCGTTTCGCGCCTTATCTGCCGGATACGGCGCAGTCGCCGCTACTGAACCTCGAGGACTATAAGTACTACGGTTTTGCATCGCGCCCCAAAGGCAAATACGGTGTGATTCCGCAAACGATCTTGTACACCCTCTCCGGCCTCTACGACGATACGGTCTATGTGCGCTATGCCGCCTATGACATGGATAAGACATCGTTCAAGGTGCCGAACCAGAAGACTGTCGTGGATAGTCATGTGGCGCGTGACGCTTCGTCTGTCGATGTATCGATGAACATCAACGGCGGACTGCCGTATAACATCGTTTGGTATAACGACAACACGATGAAGTCCACCAACGATGCGGATGTCACCTATGAAACAAGTCTGGACGGTCTTTCCGGAAACAAGGAGTTCGTCTGGTACTTCACCGGCAACGACCCGTATTCTCTCCGCATTCAGCATAAGGGCGGCAAATACCTCGACGGCGACGGCACGATGGAGGCGGATTCTGCCAGTGCTCCGGCGTTCATGCTCCTGCGCAAACCCGATTACGACTACGGCGTGCTGCAGAAGACGGGACTTGCTGACCGGCTGACCGGATACGGACAGACCACTACGACCGTTGCCCCCACGAAGTATATCATCTTCGGTCTCTCCATCCATGACTTGATTTATCATCTCATCATCGCCAATAGCGGTAAGACGGTGGATATAGACTATCGGGAAACGAAAGCCGGTACCCTCACCACGAAAACCATTCATGGTACGACCCAGCGCGACTTGGTTACCAAAGAGAATGCAGGGAATCTGCCCGGCAGTAAATACCAGTTGGGCGATACGGTGAAGTGGAATAGTATATACCATACCTATAGCCATCATGCCGGTTCTGTCAGTATCGGTGACGATTTGGTGGTGCCGAATGAGTTCTCCCGCCCGAACTGTACCTTCGATTTTTATGTGGAGGGTGTGTATTCCTATTCGAAAACGCCTGCCGATAATGATCTCCCGATTGATGACCTGAACAATAAGTACAAAGGTCTGAAACTCACCAAGCTCATGTCGGATGAAGATCTCATCAACCAAACCGTGGTGGTCAACATCGTCTATTCGTTCGACACGGATGTGGCAACGAACACCGGTTTGGGCTTCGTGACTGACACCGCACAGCACCTGTGGTACTCCTTCGAGACCTATGACGGTACGACGCCTTACCTCGCGCAATACACCAACGCATGGGGATTGCAGTCCAAAGAGGGTAGAGCAACGCATTATACGAATGACTACCTCTGGACACCGCTCGGAGATGTCTATGGATTCACGATGTACAACCGCTACATGCTCAAAAATACCGTTGACGGAGAAGACAAAGTGATGACCGTGAAGGCGTTTGCCGAAAACGACACGCTCCTGTTGGCAGAACCCGGTACGGGCGGTTTTACCGCGGGATATGAGATCTTCGAACTCGTAGCCGGTGATGCGGCGGGTTACTTCCGTGTGCATCCGGTTGCGAATGACGGCGCAACGAAGTACTATGTATGGCGCGATCCGACGGATAACTATACCAAACTCAGTACCACCCCTTGTGACTGGCGCTTCGGACTGGATAGAGCCATGCTCGAGCCGTACTACATAGCGGCGGGGTATGTGGGCGGACTGACACCTGCCGGCAAGGCGGCGTATGAAAGTGCGGTGCTCTCGGACTCGATCACCAACATCCAGAAAGTGGTCTATAACAGTGCCAACATCGTCCATTACAAGCCGGGCTACTACCGCCTCCATAACCAACCCGGTGTCTCGGGCATCGACCCCGTACGCTACGCGAGCGGTTATCTGCATAACATCGAGAAAACGGCGGTGAGCGGCGGTATCCCGATGCACTTCTACAGCCGATCCGGTGTGCGTGCTACCTTTGCCGGCATCGAAGATGGCTTGGGATCCGGATTCAAAGAGACGGCTGCTACGCGTGGAGAGATACCGATTGATTCGACGGAGATCGATCCTTCGACGATCTTCTATTTCAGCGGAACCGACACCTACGAAAACAATCCGCGTTCTACGATCCGAACGCAAGGACTGTACGTGGCGGCCAATGCCAACGGAGATGCAGCGAACGGCACCGGGAACAACAAAAACCAGCGTGCCGTCATGACGGATAACTCCGCCAATGCCATCACGTTCTCCATCATGGATATAGGCGGCGCTACGCTGCTCATCCACGACGGCGAAGCTCCGGCTACGAGACGTTATCTCAACTACGACCAGACGAAAGCGGACAGCATCTATGACTTGAAGTTCTACCACAACGCGCCTACCGACGACGCCAAATGGTGCATGCAACCCGTGCAGAAAGACCATACGCCGGGAGACGGAGAGATGCCGCTGCAACTCATCACCCATAACGGCGGAGACGGCTATTACTACACTACCTTCTTCGCCCCCTTCGATGTGCTCCTGCCGGACAATGACGGAGACTATACCTATTACGCCTATACCTGCGCCAAATGGTACAGCGATGCCGTGCATCCCGAGCCGGTTCCGGCACATGCACCCTATGCGGAAGGCAAGTTCGTGCCTGCCGAGACACCGGTCATCATCCGTGTCAAGGACGAGAGCGGCGTGCTCACGCTGACCCTGCCGGGCAATGCACCCGCATCCCCGTCACCGCTCTCATGCGTCTTCTCCGGACAGTATCTCGAGCAACTCCTGGCACCCGATGCCGCGCACGATGTCTATACGCTTGGCGTACCGATGACCAGCTCCGCCTCCATCGATCGTAGCACAGGTGCCGTCACGGCACCGCTGCCGGACTTCGCTTCCACAGGGGTCGGCTTCTATATCAATGCCACGCCGAACAAAGAGGACGATCCCAAGCAGTCACTCTGGCACCGGAACAATAACTATGTGCTCCATAACAAGATCTACTACCGTGCTACGGGCGGCAGAGCATCAGCGCCGGAGCATCAGCAGACGCCCGAGTTCGTGCCGCTCGTCTTTGACGATGAGCAAGAGGAGACGGGTGACGGGTTACAGGTTACGGGTGACGGAGTCTATGACCTCTTGGGACGCAAGGTGGCTACGGCACAAGAAGCCTCTGACGGCACATGGTATCTGCGCCTTAATCCGGGAGTGTATATCGTTAACGGAAGAAAAATTTACCTACGGTAAAGGGGGTTACAGGTTACGGGGTACGGGTTACGGGTTACGGGTTACGGGTTATGGGTTATGGGAGACAAAAAAAGAAAAATCGTCAAAAAAATGCCCTAAAATTTGCATATATGGATAATTTTGTGTAATTTTGCATCCGTTTTTGATGAAAAACACATCGGTGTTGCAAAGAGAGGACTTATGATGAAAGACTTAACTAACACAAAATCAGAGAATTATGCTGATTTATGGGGGGGGGGGTATAAAAGGACTCTTCGCAAGTTTTGCGTAGAGTACAGAGCGGAGTTTATCTTCGGAATCGTATTACTGCTGTGCGTAGGGATGAGTACATGGCTGGGAACCTATATCCCGGCTGATTTTTACCAGAACACCATCAGCAATATTCTAAGTGGCTGTATCGCCACGATTTGTCTCGCCGGCGCTTGGTTGATCATGCGTCATGCAGAGAACATGGCGGTGCGTAAGACATGGGCGTTTGTGCTGGTACTTTATGCGATTGCAGCTATTCTCCTTCTGGCACATGTCACGTCGTTCGGAGAGGCGCATCAAGGGGGTTTGGTGTGCATGAGAGGCTGGGAGATGGTGGTTGCCAATTTCCTCTTATGGACGCTGCTGCTGTATCCGGCTGAGACGCTTCGTCCCGGATGGATGAATATGCGGAGAGCATTGTTGCATGGTACACCTGTATTTATTGTGTATGTCTTGGACCTGTTGACAGAGATTGACTTGCGCGTGTTGTTGGCTTTGTACCCGGTTGTGCTGCTGGGATTCTTGATCAATCATATCCGTAAGTACCGCGATTATTGCGAGGAGAACTACTCGTCCATGGAGCATATCGATACCCAATGGATCATCCGCTATATCATCATGTATCTGTTAGACAGCGCGCTGTTCTTCACAATCTGTTTTGTCCCCTCCACTGCTGTTGTGTTCACCCAACAGTGGTTGTTATTGGTGATGATCGCATACAGTACGGAGCAGATCCTCTTCCGCACAGATCCGTGGGACAATATGCAGGAATCAGAGAGCCCGGAGGAAGCGGAGTCCAATGCCGAGTACCGTGCACAGCTCGAAGAATGGATGGCGCGGGAGAAACCGTACCTCAATCCGGAGTTCCGTCTGTTGGATCTGCGTCAGGTGCTGCCGCTGAACAGGACGTATTTGAGCCAGCTGATCAATGCCGAGTACGGGTGCAATTTCTATCAGTATGTGACGAACTATCGTATCGAAGAGGCGAAGCGTCTCATGCGCGAGAATCCCGATATGAAATTGCAGGACGTAGCGGAGCAAAGCGGGTTCTCTTCGCCTACGGTTTTTGCCCGTGTGTTCTCGCGTGAGACGGGAGTGACACCGAGCGAATGGAACACTAATTTGGACAATACATAAAGAATCGACAATACGTAAAATATATAGATAATTCGTAAAATCGAACTGATAATTCGTAAAAAAAAGACCGGTTTTCTAAACCCTAAGTCAATACTTGTAATCAAACCTTGCATATGTGCGCAAAAAGCAGTACCTTTGCAAGGTTTGATTTTTTAATATGCGTATAAGCAATCACATAGGACGTATATTTGGAGGAATAATTATTCCTCTTTTGCTGTTGTGCGCAAGCACTTCGGTCTATGGTGTAGAAAGCGATTCAGTGAAGACGGAGGTGGTCGCGCTGAAGAACAACCTGCTCTATGACGCCACGCTGACCCCGAACCTGCAAATAGAGGTCAAGTTAGCCCGCCGCTGGACACTGGAGATCGGTGCGGGCTTCAATCCGTTCCCCTTGGACGATACGAAATTCCCTAAATGGCGTCATCTGATGGTGAGCGTAGCGCCGCGGTACTGGTTCTGCAACGCTTTCCATCGTGACTTCATCTCTTTCAATGCCGCTTATGCGCATTATAACGTAGCCGGCAACGCTTGGCCGGTGAGCTGGATGTACCCGCAGGTGAAAGAGGGTAGGTACCAGGGTGACGCGGTGATGGGCGGTGTGAGCTACGGATGGCACTTCGCCATCTCGCCGCATTTCAGCATCGAGTTGGAGGCAGGTGTCGATGCCGGCTATACATGGTATGACCAATACGAGTGCGAGCACTGCGGCAAAAAGAAGAATATAGACGGTCGTTGGGGGCATTGGCTCGTGTTGCCCAAGGCGGGCATCAACCTCGTTGTGCCTCTGGGTGGCGACAAAGAGAGTCTGGCGCGCCGCTGCGATTGCGAACAGATGGATACGAAGCCGGATACAGTGGAGACATTGCCGACGTTTATCCCCGAGCAGCGTCTGACGGTACGCTCCGAATTGGCGGTAGCGCCGATCAAACCGTTCGTGCCGTCCTTCACGCCGCCAACGGATGCCATGTCGCGTCTGCGTGCTTCACTGCTGCGTGACGAGGCGGACTATGTGCCTTATACCACCGACATGGCGCTGAGTGCCGACCCGCGCAATGTATTCCTCTATTTCGATGTGAACGTAACGAAGATGGATCGCTCGTTCATCCAGAACGACTTGCTCATGGATAGCATCATGCATATCCTCGGTGAGGTGATGAACGACTCGATGCTGCATATCACGCATATCCGGATTGTCGGTTACGCCTCGTTTGACGGCCGGTTGAGCTCCAACGAGCGCCTGGCGGGCAGTCGTGCGCAGACGATTAAGGAATACATGCAGAGCGTGTATGCGCTGGATGACAGTGTGTTCGCTGTCTGCAACGGCGGCGAGAGCTGGGCGGAACTGGAATACCAGTTGCAGAAAGTGGATTTCGAAGGCAAAGAGGAAGTGCTGGCGGCGATCAAGCACGAGCCGGATTTGGATAAACGTGAACGACTCATCAAGCAGCTGTACGACGGCAGAACGTACCGCTACATGCGTGATGAACTCAAATATATACTACGAAACTTAGGATGTATCACAATATTTGTGGAACACAACTAAATCAATTAAATTAATTAACTGAATTATTAACCCTTTTAACAAAATGTTTAAAACAAAAATGAAAAAGATGACATTTTTAGCTTGCGCAGCAATGCTGGCAAGCGCAGTTGCTTTTACAGGATGTAAGAGCGACAGTAAGAGTGAGCCTCAGAAGAAGGCTCCGGAGGTAACGACAGACATCGCTATCTCCCTTCCCGGTCAAGTAGGCAGATCGGGTGCACGCCGTATGCCCGGTGCTACGGTACAAACAGATGGACCTACTGATTTTGGAACCAACGGAATGGCAGACATCACTCTTATTCCGTTTGCTCCGAAAGAGAAAGTTACCACAAGTTCTAAACGTTATGGCTTAGACATCGTACTTGGCACTTTGGACGGTTCTGTTGCTCTTGCGAATGAAAGCCGTGCAAGAGTGTACACGAATCAACAAGTTCCGCAAGGTACTTCCGCATTCTTGTTCTATGGTCATTCCGGAATTAACGGTGGTGCAGCAAAGTTTGATGTAGGTCAATTGAATGCCGCTCTTACCGGCGATCCTGCTGCCTACAAATTCGAGTTGCAATCGATTTGTACGAATACCACTGCGGTACAGACTGTTGCTGATCTTTTCAACGCTTATCTGAATCAGGTCATCGACGTAAACGATACGCTGTACAGCAGACATAAATGGTATGAACTCACAGAGTTGGAGAACAAAGGTTACAAAGATATGTTTGATACCTTAAAGACTCTGAACGTGCTCAATACCTATGGTATCGAGCGTATGATGACGGATTTGTATCACTCTTTGGATGTGAACCAGGACTCTTTGGCAAAAGCTATTCGTAAGGCTATTATAAATCCGACTTATGCTTCATTAACCAATGACACGGTTAAGTTGGTGCCAGGTATGCAACAATTCCCGAAGAAATTCGGTATTCCTGAGGGTGCTGTCTCTGTTGCATATGCGTCCGGTTCGCATACATTTGGCAACAATGCCGCACATTCTTATGGCGGCTTGGCTCCTGCCAATTTGGAAAGCTATGTATATCCGGCTTCGCTTTGGTATTTTGCCAACACGCAAATCAAAACTTCGAGTTCGTCGAAGAATGCTCAATATGTAGCAGATACCTACTGGAATACGATTCTGGGTACATATGAGAACAATGAAGCTACGGTGAACACCTCTACTCGTTCTATTGCCCTCATTGACACCATCCAGTACGGTGTAGCCCGCTTGGATGTACAAGTTAAGCTAAAGGATGGAACTACATTGCAGGATAATAACCCGGTTGCAGGTCTGCGTACTATAGCTAACCCGGTTAGCGGTTATCCGTTGAAAGCCGTGCTCATTGGTAATCAGAAAAACGTAGGTTTTGACTTTACGCCCGCTACCTATGCAGGATCCAATACCGGAACATACGTTATCTACGATACTGTCATGACCAGTGCTATCGCAGCTCTGCCTTCACCATCTGTTTATAGTGCAGCTAACTCGACTTTGGTTCTGGAGACTCCGGCAGACGCAGGCGCAGGTAATGAAGATGTAATCGTTGCATTGGAATTTGAGAATACTGCTACTGACTTCTATGGTGTAGGCCATCAGCTGATTCCTGCCGGTGCTCGTTTCTATCTCGTAGGTAAACTTGAAGCTGATGATGCTGATGAAACTGAAAATAAAGTTTTCAAACAGGACTATACGACTACAGCACTCTTCTCGATCAACAATCTGACGAAAGCATATAGCACGATTCCTGACCTGAAGGCTCCGCAATTGGAGATCGGTATGTCGGTTGATTTGTACTGGAGTGCCGGTCATATTTACGAAATAGATTTAGAATAAGTAAAACGTATCGTACTTGAAACGACTTTGGGTCATAGTGCTTCCTTTGTTCTTCGCTTCATGCGTTTTGATCGACGATGATCTAAGCGTGTGCGGCGAGGAGCTTGTTGTCAACTATCAGATGCAGCTGCATACCGAACTGAGTATGCAGCTGCAGACTGAGTTGATGATGGAGGCGGAGATACCCGTTCGTAATGCGTTGGAGAAGTGGCTCGAACCTATCTTTACCGAGACGGCAAAGGATGTGGATTTGCGCTTCTTCTCCAGCGAGACGGACGAACTGCGCTACCATATCCACGAGATCATCAACGACAAGCGAACGAGTTACACGATACAGTTACCCAAAGAGAACTACATGCACTTAGGCGTTGCCAATATAGAGGATAACGGTCAGGTGCATATGACGGATGTAGATCACGCAGAGAGTTTGCAACTGAGTCTGGTGGAAGGCACAAATGTACCTTCGTTAAGCACCGGTGTTTTCACTGCCCGTTTGCCGATGGAGATCGGTGACAGCTCTGCGAACTTCGAAGTGCATTTGTATATGGCGAATAGTGCCGTGGCATTGGTGGCGGATACGACGATTTGCGATTCATTGCTCTCAATGTCGGGCACCGTCATCGGTTCTGCCATTAGTTTTGCCGTGCGGGATAGTGTTTATACCTACGACGATTCGCGTGCTATTGTGCTGGATGATCTGCCTATAAAGCATACGGGAGGTGATCAAGGCAAGAAAATGCGCAGCGAAGATGAAGTAAACAATACCTACGCCTGCATGGTGGTATCTACCTTTCCGACGGAGGATGACAAGCCGTGGAACGTGGTGGTCAGAGCAACGCTGGTAGGTAACCGCCATACGACAACGACGCTGAAATTAGAGGAGCCCTTGAAGGCCGGTACACTCCGTATAATTCGTGTACATGTGGATACGGATGGTAGCCTCGTACCGGATGATACTAATCAAGAGGTGGGTGCGTCTGTTGAATTAGACTGGAAACAAGGGGGAGAACATGAGATTGATTTATAGGGTAGAGTGAAGAGTGAAAAGTTAGTCATATTATTTCTTATGGCATGTCTATTCATGGGATGTGACATGCAGCGCGAGCCGGAACGGCAAGTAGCATTGTATGCGAATATATGCTTGCCGATAGATCATACCGGTTCGGCGGGACGGCGCGTCTTAGGTGACCCAGGCACTTGGGAAGCACTTGAGTTACCTAAATATGTATATATCTTCGTAATGAAACAAGAGGGGAGCGAATGGGCTGTATGGAAACGCGAAGAGCGTGTTTTATCGGAAGGAGAATGGGCGCGTACCCGCTATTATGGATTAAATAACTCACGAGGAGATAGTATTTTCCAATACAGAGAAAAGATACGTTTCTTCCTGGTGGGAGAAAAAATAAAAGGAAGAGTATTTGCTATTTGCAGCAATCAAAAACTGACCTTCAACACTACGATGCAGAGCATCAATGATATGGAGGACTTATTAGACTGGAAATTCAATACGGCGCCTGACAGTATTCAGGCGAACCTGCAAAATATATATTCTACGCCATACAATTACGAGCGCAACGACAGTTATTATTGCTCGTTCGATTGTTTGGCGGGAAATGCCTACACGATAGATCTGATTCTTTACCATGTAGCTGCAAAAGTGGATATCAAATGGAACGTGGATCCGGCGAGAAGGGTGGATAAAGAGACACCGGCGAACGGTATCCGGGTAACAAGCATGAAAGCCTGCAACCTCTTCAATGGACAGGCATATTGCTTCAAACCGATGGAGAACAGTGTAGGCGCAACCCCCTTGGCAACAGGCGACACGATCACGATCGTGCAGCCGACAGACGAAGGACTGTGGTGGGAAGGAAGGTCGTATTTCTACACCATCCCTTACACCACAACGACCTATGCAGACTATTTCCCGCTGCAAATGCAGTTGGAGACCAATAATAGCGGTAATCAATATAAGCCGACAATCTATATGGAAATAGACAAGAGTTCTCCCTTTGTGCCGTGGCTGCGGGCGAACTTCAACGTGACGCAGCCGCTGGTAGCAAAAACGGAAGACAAGCGAGTGGACAGGTAAAAGATAAAAGGTAAGAGATAAGAGGTAAGAGATAAGAGGTAAGAGTTGATAGGTAAACGATACATATTATTTATTATAATGTTCGTATGGGCGTGCGCGTGTGCGTACGCGCAAACGGATACGATTCGCTATGTACACCCGGATGGAGCGTATAACAACGATGGTAAGAGTTGGGCGAAGGCGAAGAACCGTGTACAGGACGCGATTAACGACTTAAGGGAATATCTGGCGGATAACAGCCTCACTTCGGGTTCGGTCTATATCGCGGCAGGTACTTATGTCCCGACGGAGTCCACGGAGTCGTCCGGCGGTTCCATGCTCAATACCTCGTTTAAGATATACGCGGGTATTCATATATATGGCGGTTTTAATCCTGCGGATCCGGAATCGAAGCCGGGTGACCGTATGATGGTCAATGGCAAGACAGTGAGTGAGAACTGGGCAGATCAGTCAGGTATCGGTACTATCTCCGGTGAAGAAATCGCATCACAGTGGGATTTACAACATAAAACCATCCTGACGGGTAACCACACTTCTACACCGCCGTCCTATGTATTCGACTCTATTCGTGGACGTTATACTACCGCGTACGCGGCGAGTTCGTATCACGTGGTGTGGTTTGCGACAAACGGTAAGTACACCACGTCGGATGAAAGTCTGCAAGATCACTTTAAACCATTGGCATATCCAGCCTCAATTGACGGTTGTGTCATTTCTTCGGGTAATGCCTCGAACCGCAGCACGACCACTCGCGAGCATACAGCCTTCGGCGGTGGTGTGTATATGGTAGGTAATTCATCCTTGCGTGCCTGCACCATTGAGCGCTGTAATGCCACTATGCGAGGCGGCGGTGTCTATGCTGACGGCGGTGGAGATATTGATTTCTGCTATATCCATACCTGTCAGGCAACAGGTGTTGGTGTGATAGGTGGTTACGGAGGCGGTGTATGCATCGATCATGAGGGTTCTATCGGTCATAGCCAGATATCCAGTTGCGCTGCTCGATGCGGTGGTGGTTTGATGATCTGCCACGTCAGCGATGAATATCCGTGGACAGAACGTGTGGCTGCTCCCGTACTGGTTCCGGATACGATGACCAGTAATTACTCGCCTTTTGCTACTGCTTGTGTGATCAATAACAACACTGCGAATGCGGAAGGCGGCGGTATCTATCTGGCGGAAGGCGGTACGGTGAACCATTGTACGGTAACAGCTAATCACTGTTCCGGTCCGGACGTAACGTACTATGGGCGCCGTCATGGTCGTACCGGTGGTGTGTATATCCGTAACTGCGGTATGCTATTCAACTCTGTATTCTGGGGAAATCGCTGCGATGCCAACAACGATATTCAGTTCGCATCGGTGCGCCAGAAATCAGGAGAGGACGCCAGAGGATTTGAGATTTTCGCTTACCATACCGCGTTCATGAACCATGATATCACCGACTGGACCGGTGTGAAGAAAGAGATGGTATTCTCGCTCGATAAGCAGAACATGCCTTATAAAGGATCGTTGGGTAATTTCTGCTGTTTCTTCAAGCCGACTGTTGATCCCAATGACTGGCACACATCCAACGCGGAAGCCGGTATATACGGTGCGGGCGTAATGGGGCATGTCCGTCCAGTGGACTATCCGGGTCCGCGTATCTGGCACTTGACCTCCTATTCGGCGTTGGATCAGAAGGGTGTACAGTGGAATGCGTCCGTAATTGACGCATCGCCGTGGTTGATCCACGCGCATACGGATTACGGTGTGGTATCAAACCCGTATGAACCGGTATCCACCCTTGGTGCCTTGGTGCGCCGACCGGACCCGCTGACCTACGAACTGATTGTACCGCAGTCAACGGAATATGGCAGAAATCCGGCTCGTATCCCGACGGTGTTTGTGGATCCGAACCGTAAAGGTACCTACGATGGGAGTGGACAGTTCGTGGCGCAGCCTAAGGAAGGAGACTCCTGGGATGTGCCTATCAAAGACCTTGGCGAGGCGTTGAGTTTCTTCCGTCAATACCTCGTGGATGATGATGGTGATAACCACCACTATATGATTCCTGCGTTGGACGAGAATGGTATGCCAACCGGTGAGCTGACACGGTATGACTATGTGCAGATTCTGGTGAAAGAAGGAACGCTGACTACTGTAGGACAGGGTAACTACCTCGACCGTAACATTCGTACGGCAGCTGTGCGCCTAGAGAGTCATATGCGTCTGTATGGCGGTTATCCGACCCGTCTGAGCGGCACGGATACGAAAGGACGAAATCCGCGTAACTATAAGACCTACATAACGGCAAACATTACCGGAGTGAGCGGTGAGGCTGCGTATGCAAACAACTCCGCACACGTCATAGCCATGGTCAACTGCGAACACACGATAGTCGATGGTTTTACGCTTTCGGATGCCAATACGCATAATGTGGATCTGTCCTTGTCTGCCCATGCCGGCGGAGGACTGCTGCTCAATAACTATTCCACGCCGGTAGCGGAACGTATCAACATGACCGGTAACCAACTTCGTAACTGCGTGATTTCCAACTGTACCTCGCCGAAAGGAGCGGCGATTTATGTGAACGGCGAGTGGCCCAAAGCCAACGGCGAGATATGCTATGCCGAGTTGATGCTCGTAAACTGCGTAATCCGTAATAACACCGCGGACTATACCATTGACGAAGGAGGTATCCATGACCACGGAATCATCACCGCCAACGGACGTGCGTACGTCCATGCGGAGCATTGTACGATTGTCAATAACGTGGGTTATCCGTTCAAAGCAGAGAGCAAGGATATCGAGACGGACGCACCGGTTCACTGCGGCCACCCTGAACATGCAGAGTGGGCGCCTTTCCACGGATATATACGTGTGGACAACTCCATCATCTTCTGTAATAGCGTGGAGACCTTATCTGATCAATCGACAGTCGGCGATGTACATGATGTGTTGTCCGTCAATGCAGACGGTCAAGACTATGTGTTCGGTAAATACAATATGTTCGATGCTGATCTGAGACTGCATACGAAGGATGGAGAAGGGAATTGGCAGCCGCGTGGTTTCTTCAAAGACGGTTATACAGTGCCTATCCCGGATCATTTCCTGCCGACGGGTGTTGTTTCTCACTTCACAAGTGATATATCGGCTATCCCTACTGATAGTGCGGGGAGAGCCAACAAATGTATCTTCACGCGTAGCAATGCCAGCGAGGAAACCTTCCCGACTTTCGTCAATCCTTCGCGTAATGTGGGTCACTCTCCATCCGGTGATAAGCCGCTGTACGGCGGTATCGTAGCCTATTTGCCGACAACCACGAACCCCTGCGTCAATGCCGCGGGACGTGATGAATATACGGACTATTATGATTTTGACCGAAGCGACTCCATTCGCCGTGATCGTGGTGGAGCACCGGACGTAGGTGCTATCGAGAACACCGATCTACCGCCGAAAGGCGAGGTGATCTACGTCACCCCGAATGGTGCCGGTAAACGTGACGGTTCATCGTGGAGCAATGCAATAGCGGGTAATACGGTGTATAGGCTTTACGAAGCCCCTGCCGCCGAAGGCGACTCTATTGATGCCGCAAATAACGCACGACTGGTCAATAAATCCACCGGCGACTATGTTTCAACAGAAGATATCAGGTATTGCGGCGGCTATGCAATGAAATATATCTATCCTGTTTTTACGGATAGAGGAAGAAATATATCAAGAAATTTGGAGATAGACAACTATGTTGGAGGTAATAACCCGAGGTTGGACACTACCGGAATTGATACGACATCCAATGTGGTGATGGCGGTTAAATACAATAACGGCACGATACCGTCTAATTATGTTTCCTCTCTTGCTCCGGATTCCAAGTACCCGTATGGCGAGATGTCCGGCGCCTCACGCTATATATACCGCGCTCAAGGCAACTATAGTCCGCTTACTGAAGACGGTAAGGGGGTTATGGTAGATGGAAGTGTTCCCGCCAATGCAGCGGAAGTTGTAACCAGCGGACGATTGATTCTTACTAACGAACGACGCGAGAACTATGTCAGTGGTCTGCAATATGCCGTAGAGAAAGCTTCCATGGCGAATAAAACGGCACACAAGGACTCTGTGCAAGTATGGGTAGGTGCGGGTAAATATACAGACTATAAGGGATATGTGATGCGCGACAGCGTATCCGTTTATGGCGGTTTCCCGACGGGTAAATATAACGCTCCGGGTATGAGCGAACGTCGTGCATTGATGTCCGATGTCGTGGCTATTCCTAAATCCAAAGAAAATAGAGACCTTGACGCAGCAGACTATGAGACGATTTTGCAGATCTCGGATGTCAACCCGGTGTCCGGATCAGGAGAAAGTGCGGTTATCAATCCTGCGGCCATTAAGTTTACGGACGATAGTGCCACTGTGAAGGTGAACATCCTCAACAATGTAACCAAGCTCAACGACCATAATACGACTCATTATTACAAATGGAAACCGGGAACGGATGTTTCCACTACCTATATGCGCTATCCGGATATGTGGACAGGTTCCGCCAATGTATTCGGAGACCGCCATAAAATCGATAGATCAGGAAAAACGGCTAACTATATTACCATGGGTAATGAGGTGTTTGGCGGTATTACATGGACAGCCGGACAAAAGGTCGTATATCAGTATTTTGGTTCGCCTTGGAAGAAATCCGACATGGGTAACAACCAGAGTTGGGAATTGGTGTATGAAGATCGAGAGAATAATATCAACTATAAAAGTTTCAAATTTGATGGAGCAAGAACGGTACTTGATGCTGAAGGGAACGTCTTGGGGACAGTACCGCGTGGTATGGAACTCGGCGGCGTGATGAATACGATGAGTGTTTGGCAGACGATGAAAAATGTTCCGGTCGGCACATACCAATTGCAAGTTGATTTAGGAGCCTATTATGTCAATTATACGGATGAAGAAAATACAGGTATCACTTTCTATATTATCGATGTAAACGGAGATACAGTCGCAGAACAGCCGATGTACTGCAACAGCAATCGACTAAAACGATATACATTTGAGTTTTACCAACCGTCCGCTGGCGATTTGACAGTACGCATCATGTCTCAGCCGGGTACAAAAGCAGAAGATCCTGCCGAAGGTACTTTCGGAACCAATGGAGATGACACCAAGGATAATTACAGAAGGGTATCGATGGCAAACGTCCTGCTGTTCGTCTTGGACGGTAGTGGGGAATATGTATTTGACTATACCGAAGAAAGAAATACAGAAGCAAAAATTATTAACAGCACCAGCATCAGCGAGGAATATGTATCCGGCACCAAGAAAAATCGTGCCTTATTGCGTAAACGCGTGCTGCAGATGCCGGATGTGACCAGTACAGTTTATGGGCATGGTTTGGGTGATCCTGCTGCGAATAGCCGTGGCAAATACAGTGATGCCTTATCGCACTATGAGCGCCTTATCAAGGAAGGGCGTCTATCCAACGTAAAGGCTGGGGGGAAAACTACTGTTAATGGTCGCCACAAAGATCCCAATTACAAGGAATACAACAATGTCTATTGGGACGGTTTTACGATTCGTCATGGTTATCTGCACAATATGCATCATATACATGGTGGAGGTGCGGGAGTCACGATGTTTGAAGGCGCACGGCTTGTGAACTGTATCGTAACGGATAACTTTGTCGGATGCCGTGGTGCAAAGGGTGGAGGTGTGTTCTGTGACGGCTGTACATCTACGATTGAGAACTGCTTTATATTGAATAATACCCTGACAAAAGGTCAATGGGTGGAACAAAGCCAGCAACAAGGAGCCGGTCTTTTCCTGTATGAAGGAACATGCTTTAACTCATTGATCGCCAATAACTGGGCAAATGGTCCGGGAGCCGGTTTAGGCCTCTGTGTCGGTAAGTTCTACAATAATACGGTTGCTTATAATACCAGTAACAATGGTGTAGGTGGCGTACGTGTTGCTACCGGTTCTGAGCCTGCTATCTTTATGGCGAATACCATTATTTTCGGTAATAGTGGTAAGGCACTTAGTGTGACGAGTGGTAGTGCAGCTGTGGCTCCATTTATTAACTGTTATATTCAGTCTGCCACGCAATTGACAGCAGGTGCTGAAGGTAACTTCTTGAAAGCATTAGCCAGCCATACAGAAGGAGTGACGGATGGTAATTTCGGTCAAAACAACACCTTCATGAACAAAACGAACCCGAGTGCTGCCAATACGCCTTTTGCTGCTGATATTGTGAATGGAGTATATAATGCTTCTAACCCGGGAGCGAAACTGGCGAATGATTTTGCATTGCGTCAAGTGGATGGTATCAAATGTATCAACTCCGGAGAGGAAGACTTCGAGGGTGCGATGTATAAAGGTGTTCGCGAATATCTGCAACGTGATAATGCCTCGCTGAATCCAAAAGATGCAGACATTAAGAAAGAGACCTTCTATAAGAACGTAGTCGGGGTTGAACTGCCTGCCAACGATGTGGTGTATGCGAAGCGTATTCAAGACTGTCAGGTGGATATCGGTGCATATGAGTTCAATGCGGCATACAGCATCAAACCGGATACGACGACGCACCCGGGCAAAGCCATCTTCTATGTAATGTATGAATCGCCGGGCGGTGATGCTTCTTCCGATTCCCCGGAGAACGCTGCCTGCTCGCAGAAACTGCAGCTGGTGCTCGATGCTGCCGGACGATATAAGTATAACTTGATGAACGAAGCGCTATACAACCGCGGATACACTACGGTAGATGATAACGAGGTGCCGGATGCGTTTGTTTCCCAACTGCCGAACAAGTTCTGGGAAGTAGAAGTATGGATGCAGGGGGATAGCGTGGGCTCGACAAAGAGCGACACCTATTATGCATCTTATACGCCGACCCGTTCGACCCGTCATAGCGACCCGAACTATCAGGATAACACGCTCGACTATTCGTTCATCGTGCCGCGGGGCGTAGTTCTCAAAGGCGGATTTGACAGCGATTTCTATCATTATGAGAAGGACGGTGAGGTAGTGCCGGCTGGTACAGCAGGGGCAGTGCTGGTGGATAACCGTGACCCGCTAACCTTCCGTACCGTGCTATCCGGCTATATCACCTCATCCACCGGTGCAACGGGTCAATGCTACCATGTTGTCACGTTTACCAACGATCTCTTCAGCCCGGATGATGAGAAGATTATCGATGACGGTAAGCAGCTAGCCGCACTGACGCAAGAGAAAGATCGTGCGGTGATAGACGGTTTGTTCCTGATGGACGGCAAGGCTAACTCGCCGGATGATGAAGATAAGATAGGTGGTGGATGCGTCGTGACCGACTATGCACACGTGCGTAACTGCGTCATACAAAACAATACCGCCGATGCCTACGGTGGCGGCCTATACCTTAAGCCGTTCGGTCTGGTCAGCGGTACAATCATCAAGAATAACACTGCAAGTGTGGGTGGCGGTATCTACGTTGAAGCCCCGCCGGAGAGCGATCATATGAATGACTCCTTGGCGCATGTCTTCTCAACAACGATCTGCGAGAACACGGGGCGTGCATCCGCCGGTGGTGTATTCTTCGACAATACCTATGTGCGTATTAACGCCACCGCTATATGGCATAACACGGCTAACGATAATGCCAACGTAGCCGGTAACTTTACCCGTAACGTGGATACCATCCCTTACCCCTTGAACTTCTGTGCCGTTGAGTCACGTCGTTTGGAAGGACAAGGAAATATTGAGCTATCCCCGAAAGAGACAGAGGGTGTGCGTTGGGATAGACAAGATCCGTTCAATCTGATTCTCTATTACCCTTTGGAGATGTCTTCTACGCTCGCGCGTGCCGGTTTCAGTTATAAGGAATGGGATGATTTCCGTGCTAAGTTTGCCACGATGGATAGTATCGATATAGCCGGTGTGAGCCGTAAACGCTGGACATCGGATGGTAGCGAGCGTGGCTATGCATGGGCAGAAGATCAGTTGGTTACGAAAAACAACGATGTCATCGATATCGGAGCCCGCGCAATTAATAAGAACTTCGAGGTGCAGGTGGATTCCAAATACGTGATGCACCGTCTCTACGTCATTCATACCGAGCTGATTGACTCCAAGGCCGCACGTGATCTGCAGGATAACCCGCGCCATGATAATGATACAGCCAATATGTATCGCCAGATGGGATCGTGTATCTATAACCCCTTCCACCGTCTGGATGATGCGTTCAGTTATATTATCAAGGCGCGTAACATGGATCCGGAGAGATATCGGAATACTCGTTTTGAGGTCTTCATTGAGCAAGGTACATACTATCCTTTGCATGATGCATACATGCGTCAAGGCGCTGTGCGTATGAATACTTTCTTGGTTCCGGAAGCGATCCTTATTGTAGGCGGTATCGATTCCCGTCCCGCAGACCATAAATACGGTCAGGAAGGCTTTGTTTCGCCGTTCTCTACCGTTCATAAGATAGGTAACGGAGAGGATGTACTCATCCCCGGAACGGAATATACCATCAAGTATGAAACGACCGATAATATCCGTCTGCGTGATGACGACCACCGCCCGATGCGTGATAACAACCTTAACTCGGTGATCGAGCCATGGGAGCTGGAGCGCCAGACGATATTGTCCGGTAATGCCGTGGCGGGTGAGGACTTCACACACGTCTATCATGTGGTCACTTGTCACGCAGATAACCGGTATGTAGGACCGCGACCGATCAAGTACAGCATGATGAATCCGAACTACGGACTGCCGGGACATGAGGATGAACAGATTTTGGCTGGTCCCTTGGCGGATAACGAACCCGAAAGTTGGGTTGCAGAAAACGACTTTTCTATTCTTGCACGCACCATCGGTTTTGACGGACTGCAAATCACAGGTGGTTATGCGAACCATGTCGATCCCGCCGATACGGCAGATGTGTTTGTGACCAGGACGTATTTCCGAGGAGGAGGTATCTATGTGGATGGTAACTGGTGGGAAGGAGCAGATGCTTCGGATCCGGATATGACCCAGCCGTCGCAGAATAATATTCCTATTGTGGTGGAGAACTGCTACTTTACCAATAACATGGCGGGTAATGGCGGTGCAATCTACTCCAACGGCGCTATCTATGCATACGGAAACCGATTCACGCAGAACTACAGTCAGGGTCCGATGACAGCACTGGATCAGAAATATATCCCGTGGACGGCCGGCGGTTGTATCGCTACCAATGCCGTTTGTGACGTATCGAACTCCTTGTTTGATAACAACGAAGCCCGTCGCGGTCTCTATCCGCTGACTGCTCCGTCGGCTGATGTTATTCCGGATGCAGATGCCCGTCAAGGATTCGGCGGATGCTTGTCGGTGGCAGATAGATCCTCTATGCGTGTCGTTAACTGCCATTTCGTGAAGAATAAAGCAGTAGCTTACTCCGCGATCTATAACTTCTTTGCCAACAACCACTACTCCGATCCGGATTCGATGCAGTTTGCATTCAATACCATCTTCTGGGGTAACGAGGTATTTGAGATAGATAAATTAGCGGATTTGGATTACGAAGTTGCTCCGCCTGCTACTTCGGAAACAGCATTTAAAAATGAGTATAAAGATTCGCGCGCCGGTGTATTCCACTACGATGCAGATGAGTGGGCTAAGTACGAGCGGTTGTTTGAGGAATACGATGCGCTTTTTAAGGCAAAGCAGGCTGCCGGAGAATCGGTCTTCGATGATGATGTGATTGCCAAACTCAATGAACTGCGGGCACAAGGCAATAAGATAGAAGGACTCTATTTTTGCTCGTATCGTAAGGGCTACGGTCCTACGGGCATGAAACCTACTCAGGACGGATACTTGTTGACCGAAGAGGAATGCGCCGCATGGAAAGATCCGCGAGGCAGAAAAGTAAAAATCAAAACAGATGACAACGATGATACGGTGGAGGATTACGAGGACCTCTGGACACATGTCGCCGGAAATAACAACACGATTATCAACCGTATTAATACCGCTACCGACGGACCGAACTTCAAACAGCCTTCATTAGTGGCCGGTATCGATGGATACATGCAGAATGCTGACTGGTTGTTGGCACGTATGAACCTCACCACTGATCAAGGATGGGGACATCTCAAGCAGAACGTTACACGAGGTGTGGCATATTACATCACCAAATATACGGGTACGCAACATTTTGAAACACCAGAAGAAGCGCTGGCGGAAGCTAAGAAAGTGAATCCCGCTGCTACAGAAGAAGATGTCTATCCGGTGAGCGGTCTGCCGGAGGCATCCTTCCTGCCGGCAGCAGAACAAACCGATACGGCGATGTATAACTTCCTCGCATGGCGATACGGACGTATGATGTCGGAATCCAATGCACCGCTGCCATTAGGAGACCAATACTACATGTCCTATACCCGCTCGACCAGCGACAGCGAGATGTCCGGAAACATGGCGCGTATATCCAAGAACCCGAAGATGGGCGAGACCGATGTGTATATTGACCTGGGTATCTATGAGTACCAATACGTACAACTCGACATCAAGGGTCAGGAGATTGATACCGTATGGGTAGCTACGAAGACCAAAGACCCGATCAAGCATGACGGTCTTAGTTGGAACACACCAACGACTGACCTGCAGACAGCAATCGACCTGCTGATGTCGTCGCACAACAACCACGATAAGTATGTATGCCTCATGGGCGATGACGAAGGCGGTACGTTCTCGCCGCAGAATGTGATTGACAACCGCCGTGCGTTTATCATATCCTCCAATACGCTCGCTCCGCTGTTACCGGACAGCGCACTGGCTGACTATGACTACGGTATCAACAGCCTTACCTTCCTCGGCGGATATAGTTTTGATGTAGAAAGTGCTAAGCGAGATCCGTTGGCGCACCCCACAGTTATCGAAATGCCGAATGCCGGAAACATCAATCAACGAAACCAATTGTTCATCATCGAAGATATGACGAGACAGATGGTGCAGGCGAACTTCACCGGAGAATACGTCTCGCGTGACAGCGTCGTCATTCCTATTGTGTTTGACGGTATCACGTTCATCAACCCGTACTCCACCAAGGAGCCGGATACTACGGCATACAGTAGCCTTGGTGGTCAGATCAGTAAGAAGGGTGGAGCAGCGATCTATTACCGTTGGCAACGCCGTTATGAAGGGGATGCTACCCTCACGCCTAACTTCAATATGGCGCTGCACCCCGACTCAGCGCTCATCGACGGACGCAAAGTGACGCTGCCTAAACTGACGCTCTCCAACTGTATCTTCATGGATAACGGTGCACGCACAGCCAATAACTCGGAGCGTTCACCTGCCGTACGTATCGACCACGGTGGCGGTAGAACCCTCATCGTCAACACTCTTTTCCACTCCAATGCCGGTGCGCCGATCTATGCGCGTACGTTTGATGTCGTGGAAGAGGAGAATGATCTGGCTGCAGTACCGAACGATGTGATCATCGTCAACTCAACCTCTGCCCTCAATGACGGACACATACGTCTTGAGTCTGATAACAGCGAGGTACATAACTCCATCATTTGGCTTGACGACCTGAATAATGACACCACGATTCAGCTCCAGATGGGATCCGACAGATGGGATAAGACTGACAATAAGAACAAAGAAGGTATAGAAGGTCGTATGACCTATAATGCCGTATGGGGATGTTTCCAGAACTGGGGGTACGACAACAGTCCGGGCGATACCTACCATAACCATCCGCTCTCTACTGAGAACAACGACATCCGTAGAGGCCCCGGTTTCTTATCGCCCCACATAGCGGCTACCACGTCGGAACAACGGCGCGAACGCTCGTTCCGTCTCAATCCGTCTGTTCGAACCCATGGTATGGCAGACGAGGAGACCTATCTGAGCCGCGTCTATTTCCGTGTCTATCCGGACACATGCGCCGAGACGCATAATAAGTACTGGCGCCGCTCCAATGGTTTCAAGTTGATCACGTTCAACAGAGTAGTGGGAGAATTGGCTAATGACTCGGATCTGGCCGCAAAACCACGTCTGTCCGGAGAACATATGGAGCGTGGTGCATACGAGTGTCTGGCTGTCCTGCAGCGTGTACTATACGTTGATCCTGTCAAGCCTGCCTTCAGCGCCGGAGACGGCTCTAACTGGGAGCACTCATTCGGTCAGGGACAGCTGCAGAACGCGATTGACGCCGCCGCTGTATATACGTATCTATACCAAAACGAAGGTCGAGAAACACGTAAGGCATACGTCTTCGTCAAAGGATCCGGTGAGTCGCTTGACCAATATAACCTCGAGGCACGAGACGGTGTGTCCGTCTTTGGATCGCTTCCGGCTTCATTCTATGATACAGCATACGTGGATCCGGAGGAGCATGTATTCAAGAACTCCGAGTGTACACGTTTCGTCAATTACGTCCGCTCTGTCGTATCCGGTGTCGCTTCCGAGAAGGCAAACCGCACCAAGATACACTCTATCCACGTCACCGGTGATGATTTCACTACCGGATTCCTTCTCGACGGATTCATGGTGACGAACCCGGCTATCCATCCTACTATATCGTCGATTCTATTGGATAACGAGATGTCGGCAGTACGTAACTGTATCATAGTCGATAACCACCTCAAAGATCATCCTATAGCAGATGTACGTCGCGGCTTGCTCTATAACTGCTTGTTCTACAATGACTCGGCAGCCACAATTGTCAAAGTGGGCGCGAACGGACTGGTGCTGAACAATACTATCGTAACTACTGACGCGGGTGTGACACCACTCGATGAGACAGCGGCTACCTCCGGCGCAGTACAGAATAATATCGCTTGTCGCATAGACACGGCTAAGTGTTTTGCTCCGTACATGACAACCGGCAATCCGTACTCTCTATCGACTTTCCTGACGGACTACGCGCCGCTCGCATTCCAGCTCCATGAGCATAGTCCGTACATCAATGGTGGTACGAATATATTGCCGGCTCTCTTCAACACTTACACGACGGATAACATCATTAATTTCAATCGTGACCGAGATATCCTCGGTAACCCGCGTAAGATCAGTACCGCGGTCGATAAAGGTGCATTCGAAACATGGCGGGTAGAGAAGAACAATGCGCAGGAGATCACGGCTTTGACCAACAAACTGATCACGCAGACGGAGTCAGTAGAGGCTACGGATGAGCAGCGTTTAGCGGCCTTCTCCGAACATTATGGAGGTAACCAATATCCGCATCCGGGATCCGTCGTCTATCTGATGGATAGCAGTGCCATGACTATGCAGTACACAGAACCCAATGACTTCCATGAACTGAAGAATGCAAATAAAGTAATCCAGCTCCGACCCGGATTCATGCTTCTCAAACCCGGCGCTTCGTTCTACGGCAACGGACACGAAGTGCGCTTGAGTTACCTCGCCGCCGAGAAGCGCTTTGTCAACCAGCGATACTCCATGACTGCTATGCCGTTTGACTACAACACGGCCAATATCACTGTCACTCACTATGACGAAGAGCAGGAAACGCTTACCTATAACCTCTCACCTATAACCTTTACTACCTTCCAATACAACGGTGAGGCACGATCGGCGAAAGACTACTGTTTCCAGACGGAGAACTCATCCCTCTGGCTGCCGATAGACACGCTCAACCGTACGGCTACGAGCGGATACCTCATGGACTTCGGTGCAACAACAGACACCGTGCTCCGCTTCGTATCCTATGCGCCTGAGGAGGGTCAATATATCTATGCGGAAGATGATGAGGACAAATCCGTCTATCTCACCCAATACGACCACCGCACTGCCGGTTCGGGATCGGATCTTGACTTCACACGTCAGGAAGATATGGGATGGAATATGAAGGGTCTGCCGTGGCTCGTTTCCAACTACCGCACGGATACGCTCTTAGATGAGTCCAACTTCTACCGCCAGATGTATATCCCGCATGTGCTCTACCAGATGGATGGAGCAGGGGAGTACATCACCGAGGGAGACAAGATCTACACCTCCCGCTCGTGGGATCCGGGCTCGACTGTCTCGATGGGTAACGCCTTCCTCCTCCAAACGGCTACCACACAAGCTCGCGAGGAAGTTATCTTCCACCATCCGAAGTACTTGCTCAACGAGAAGCCTGCAAGGCCTATCCTGCGCATCGCGGGACGCAAGCGCTCTGCCGACATCCTCACGCTCATGCCCGATTCAACTGTCTCGAAGACTGTACGCTATGACTATGGCCGTGACGGCGTGAAATGGCTCTCCAACGATAGTTCGGCGCAGCTCTATATGTTGGATTCCAAGCGCGCTTCACGTATTTCGTTGCTCGGCGCTGCGCCGACAGAGGTGGATATACCGCTCGGTGTCTATGTTCCAGCCGACGATACCTATTCCTTCTCCCTCCCGGAGAAAGAGGCGTTCGACGGATACAGCTATGTATGGCTCATTGACCAAGAGACAAGCACTTATACCAACCTGCTGAACGAGGACTATGAGATGACGCTCGAAGCTGGCCAGTACAACGACCGCTTTGCTATTCGTATAGGCAGACAACCGATTACGAATCCGGCAGACGGTAGCAAATATATTGTCTTTGTACAAAATCGTACCCTTTTCATCCGCGGACTTGAAGCCGGCGACCAGATAGCGGTCTATGCGCCCTCCGGACAAGTCATCGCCTCCGACATCGCCTCTCATTATGAATGGACAATGTCGCTCTCCTTGCAGTCCGCTTTCCTCGTCCGCATCAACGGCACCCCCCACAAAGTCCTCAACCGATAAATCTGTTCCTTGACGCAAATTCCGCCCATATACGCCATTTCGTACAGGACTTCAAAAGAGTTTCGTCAGAATCGGAAGAGAGTCTCGTCATGGGTTTAACCTGCGTGCTACCCCTCCGAGGGGTACCACGCAAGATACCTTAAAAATAAAAGAATGCCTGAAATGGCATTTTTTTTTTGCATATATCATTTTTTTTTTGTACCTTTGCAGCCGCAAAGGTTTACGCATAACAAAACAAGCAAATATATTTAACCGATCAATAGTATGAAAGAGTACAATTTGACAACCAAAATGCAAGCTTACAAATGGGATGAGCTGAATGATGAACAACGTGCGGTCATTGAAATCGCCAAAGAGCAGACCAAGCATAGCTACTGCCCGTATAGCCATTTCCATGTAGGCGCTGCAGCCAAATTAGCAAACGGGGAGGTGATCCGCGGCTGCAACCAGGAGAATGCCGCTTACCCGAGCGGACTATGCGCCGAGCGCAGCGCGCTGTTTGCAGCCGGAGCACAGTATCCCGATCAGCCGGTCACCAAACTGGCGATCGCGTGCTTCACGGGCGGACACTTCACCAAAGAACCCGGTTCTCCCTGCGGTGCGTGCCGGCAAGTGATGTTGGAAACCGAGCACCGCTACGGCGGGAAAATGGAGGTGCTCCTCTACGGCGAGGACGAGATATTCGTATTCGAATCCGCTGCCGACCTGCTGCCGCTGATTTTTGTGAGCGAGAATTTGAAGGGGTAGTTGACAATTGACAATTGACAATTGAAAATTGAAGATTGAAAATTGAAGATTGAAGATTAAGAATTGAAGATAATAAAGAAAATAGACATATACTTGCTGCGGAATTTTCTGGGGCTGTTCTTGGCTACTTTCTTTATCGCGATCTTTATCTTATTGATGCAGTTCATGTGGATGCACGTGACGGATCTGGTGGGCAAAGGTATCGAGCTGTCGGTGCTGGCGGAGTTCTTTATCTATGCCACCGCTTCGGTCGTTCCCTTGGCACTGCCGCTCGCCATATTGCTCAGTTCGCTCATCTCGTTCGGTAACCTGGCGGAGAAAGTGGAACTGACGGCGATGAAAGCGGCGGGCATATCACTCTTCCGCATCATCCGTCCGTTGGCATTGGCGGTAGCCTTGCTGAGCGTAGGTGCGTTCTTTTTCAGTAATAACGTGCTGCCCAAATCGCAGATGAAACTATGGGCGCTCATCTTCTCCCTGCGGCAGAAGAGTCCGGAGTTGCAGATCCCGCTGGGCGAGTTCTACGACGAGATAAGCGGCTACCACATCTACGTGCGGGAGAAAACGAAAGACGGCGCGCTGCTGAACATGATGATCTATGACTACTCGGGCGGCTTTGAGAACGCCACGGTCATGGTGGCGGACACAGGCCGTTTGACCGCCAGTGCCGACAAGCACTACCTCATTCTCGACCTCATACAAGGCGAGACGTTCGAGAACCTGGACAAGAAGCAGCAACGTGCCACCCGTACGACGAAGAACATCCCGTACCGTCGCGAGACCTTCTCGCACAAGCGGATCCTCATCGACTTTGACACGGATTTCAACCGCTATGACGAATCGATCCTCGAGGATCAGCACGTGAGCAAGGATGTTGTCAAGCTGGTGCAGTCCATCGACTCGATGCGCGTCATATCCGTCGAGCGGAGTAGGGAGCAGAGTAACAAGTTGGTCAATGACCGCTATTTCGGGCGGGAGAACACGCATGATGTCGTTCTGCCGGAACATGTGAGCGCGGAGGAGAAGCAGCGTTATGATCTGGACAGCCTGTACGCGATGCTCTCGATGCCCAAGAAACGGCAGGTCTATTCGGTGGCGCGCGAGAAAGCGCAGAACTACAAAGACCAGATCGAATACAACGCGCTGTTGCTCGAAGATGCCGGACGCTATATCCGCAAGCACGAGATAGAGCTTTACCGTAAGTTCACGCTCGCTTTTGCCTGCCTCATCTTCTTCTTCATCGGCGCACCGCTGGGCACGATCATCCGAAAGGGCGGTCTCGGCGCACCGGTCATCATCTCCGTCATCTTGTTCATCATCTATTATATCATTGACAACACGGGATACAAGATGGCGCGCGAGGCATTATGGCCGTGTTGGGCAGGTATGTGGTTGAGTTCGTTCATCCTCCTGCCGGTGGGAATTTTCCTTACCTACAAGGCCGCGACCGACTCGCCGCTGTTCAATCCCGAGGTATGGACGATCAAACTGAAACATTATTTTTACCGCGTAATGCGCAAAGATTAGAATATGAAAATCAACACAATAGAAGAGGCGTTGGACGATTTCCGTCAAGGCAAGTTCGTGATCGTAGTCGATGATGAAGACCGCGAGAACGAAGGCGATTTCATCATCGCGGCGGAGAAGATAACGCCGGAGAAAGTCAATTTTATGCTGCAGCACGGCCGTGGTGTGCTCTGCTGTCCGATCACGGAACAGCGCTGCGCCGAGTTGGATCTGATGCACCAAGTGTCGAACAACACCTCGATGCTCGGTACGCCGTTCACGGTGACGGTGGATAAACTCGAAGGCTGTACGACGGGTGTCTCTGCGGCTGACCGTGCGGCTACGATCCGTGCGCTCGCTGATCCGGCCAGCAAGCCTGAGACTTTCGGGCGCCCGGGACATATCAACCCGCTCTATGCCAAAGCAGGCGGTGTGCTGCAACGGGCAGGACATACGGAAGCCGGTGTCGATCTGGCGCGACTGGCAGGGTTCTATCCCGCAGCGGCACTCATCGAGATCATGAACGAAGACGGCACGATGGCGCGTATGCCGCAACTGCAGGAAGTGGCGCGCGAGTTTGACCTGAAGATCATCACGATCAAGGATCTTATCGCCTATCGACTAGGTAAAGGTGAGAGGTTAGAGGTTATAGGTGACAGGAAACTGGTTGAGCGCGGAGAGACGGTCTTTCTGCCGACGCAGCATGGCGAGTTCATGCTCACTCCGTTCCGTGACCTGACGACCGGCCTGGAGCATATCGTCCTCACCAAAGGAGAGTGGCAAGCAGACGAAGCCATCCTCTGCCGCGTACACTCGAGTTGTATGACCGGAGACATCTTCGGCTCCATGCGTTGCGAATGCGGCGAACAGCTCACCAAAGCCATGCAGATGATCGAGGCGGAAGGACGGGGCATCATCGTCTATATGAATCAGGAAGGGCGGGGTATCGGACTGATGAACAAGATTCGTGCGTACAAGCTCCAAGAGCAAGGCGACGACACCGTGGAAGCCAATGTGCATCTCGGTTTCCGGCCGGACGAGCGGGATTATGGAGTAGGGGCGCAGATACTGCGCGAGATGGGAGCCCATAAACTGCGTCTGATGACCAACAACCCCGTCAAGCGCGTCGGACTGGAGAGCTACGGCATCGAAATCGTTGAGAATGTGCCGATTGAGATTCAACCTAACCGCTGGAACGAACGCTATATGCGTACTAAAAAAGAAAAAATGCACCACGAACTGCGGCTCGTATAAGGCGTTTGGCATGGAATTTGAAAGAATAGAACCAGGAGGCCTAGAAATCCTAGTATAAATTTTTAAAACAACACGATTATGAAAAAATTAACTGCACTTCTGATGACGCTGATGCTGATGAGCACGGCGTTATGGGCAGACGAAACCGTCACGGTTTCTGCCAACAGTTCTGACATCTCAGAAGGACTGGACCTGAAGATCGTAGCTAAGCTTTTTGCGGAGGCAGAGAACCTGGAACAGTTCGAGACGATGCTCAACAACCCGGACAGCGCGTTCTGCAACCTCGACCTCAACGGGGACGGGCAAGTGGACTATCTGCGCGTGATCGAGACGGGTGAAGGTAGCAAACGACTGATCGTATTGCAGGCTATTCTGGCGAAGGATATCTATCAGGATGTAGCCTCGATATATGTGGTCAAAGACGAATCGAACAACGTGAAAGTACAGATAGTGGGCGATGAGTACATCTACGGCGTGGATTACATCATCGAGCCGGTGTATGTGTATCGTCCGGTCATCTACGACTGGTTCTGGGGTCCCTACTGGTGTGCATGGCATTCGCCGTGGTACTGGGGTTATTACCCGGGATGGTGGTACGCGCACAGCTGTTGGGCACATGACTGGTATTGGCATCACTGCTATGCCTATCATCACCATCACTACTGCTGCTCGTTCCATCATGCGCAACAGGTGCATACCGGCTACCGCGAGTTGCATAGCGGTGTGACGCGCAGGGACTATGCGGCGGCGAACCCCGAGCGCAGTTTTGAGAAGCGCAACGCAGGTGCCACCAACGCCCGTGCAATCCGCAACACCAGCGGTGCGACATCCCGTCAGACGATGACGGCCGGCGAGGCAGGACATCAGTCCGGTAGTACACCGCGCGCAGCAGCTTCCAGCCGCACTTTCGGCAGTGCCAACACGGCAGCGTCACGCAACGCATCGGCTCCCACGAGCACCACACGCTCCAGCCGTTCAGCGGCTACCTCGGAGACGAGAAATGTAGGAAGTACCACTTCAACACCATCCAGTACCCGCAGCGCGAGCACGCGCAGTTCGGTAGCTTCGACCACCCGCAGTTCAGCTGCATCGTCCACCCGCACGACGGCTCCGACCTCCAGTACGCGCAGTTCGTACTCCGGCAGCAGCAATACACGCAGTTCGTACTCATCGGGCGCCAGCAGTAGTCGCAGTTCGTATTCCGGCAGCAGTAGCAGCAGTCGTAGCAGTTATTCCGGCGGAAGCTCCTATTCATCCGGTGCCAGTTCCCGCGGAGGCGGTGGCGGTGGATTCTCCGGAGGCGGAGGCAGTCGCGGTGGCGGCGGTGGTGGTAGCGGCGCAACACGCAGATAACAAAACAAATAAGGTGGCCAGATGGTCACCTTATTTGTTGTTAAATTGTTAAATTGTTAAGCTGTTAAGCCGTAACCTGTAACCCGTAACCTGTAACCTGTAACCTCTCACCTTTATCAGTGCGCGGCGAGCATGTTGGCGGGATTGAGCAGTTCATCCAGTTTGTCTTTGCTCATCAAGCCGTGCTCCAGCACGAGGTCATAGACGCTCTTGCCGGTCTCTAATGCTTCCTTGGCGATCTTCGTCGAAGCCTTGTAACCGATAACAGGGTTCAGCGCGGTCACGATTCCGATGGAGTGTCTTACGGTCTGTAAGTTATGCTCGCGGTTGATGGTGATGCCGTCAATGCACTTCTCGCGCAGGATAGCCATCACATTGCGCAGCCAGGTAATCGATTCGAAGATACACTCGGTGATGATCGGTTCCATGACGTTCAGCTGCAACTGTCCTGCCTCTGCGGCGAAGCAGACGGCGGTGTCGTTACCGATCACCTTGAAGCATACTTGGTTCGTCACCTCGGGAATGACGGGGTTCACTTTGCCCGGCATGATAGACGATCCGGGTGCCATCGGCGGCAGGTTGATCTCATGCAGACCGCAACGCGGACCGGAAGCCATGAGTCGCAGGTCATTACAGGTCTTACTGAGCTTGACAGCCAGACGTTTGAGTGCCGCCGAATAGCTGACGTACGCACCGGTGTCCGGCGTTGCTTCCACGAGGTCGCTTGCCAGCGAGAACGGTTCACCTGTCAGTTCGCACATCTTCTTGATGCACAGCTCCGCATAGCCAGCCGTGGCGTTCAGTCCCGTACCGATCGCCGTACCGCCCATGTTGATCTCATACAGCAGTTTGACGTTGCGCTCCAGGTTCGCCACTTCTTCTTCGAGGTTGTTGGCAAAGGCATGGAACTCCTGTCCGCTGGTCATCGGCACAGCGTCTTGCAGCTGCGTGCGCCCCATCTTGATGGAGTCATTGAACTCGTCTCCTTTCTTGCGAAGGGATGCTATCAGTCGCTTCAACTCTTCTTCGAGTCCGCGATTCATACGAATGAAGGCATAGCGGAAGGCAGAAGGGTAGGCGTCGTTGGTGCTCTGTGCGCAGTTGACATGGTCGTTCGGAGAGCAGAATTGGTACTCGCCGCGGCGGTGTCCCATGATCTCCAACGCACGGTTAGCGATCACCTCGTTGGCATTCATGTTCACCGTTGTGCCCGCGCCGCCCTGCACCATGTCGGTCGGGAACTGATCGTGCATCTTGCCGTCAATGATCTCTTTGCATGCCTGCGAAATAGCGGCATAGATCTCATCGTTGATAACGCCTAAGTCGTGGTTCGCTTCCACGGCAGCGAGTTTGATATATGCCAACGCGATGATGTACTCCGGGAAGTCGGACATCTTCAGGTTCGACACCTTGTAGTTGTTGATGCCGCGTTGTGTCTGAACGCCGTAGTATGCCTCTGCGGGTACTTGCAGTTCGCCCAGCAAATCGGATTCGATACGATAATTCATTGCGAATTAAAAATTAAAAATTACGAATTAAGAATTAGTGATTTGACGAACTCTACACGATAAAAACACTGTAAATCAGTCATTTTTTCGCCCAGCCCGATATAACGTACGGGTATCTTGAACTGGTCGCTGATGCCGATGACGACACCGCCTTTGGCGGTTCCGTCCAGTTTGGTGATGGCGAGCGAGGAGACTTGTGTCGCAGCGGTGAACTGTCGTGCCTGCTCGAAGGCGTTCTGACCCGTCGAACCGTCCAGCACCAGCATGACATCGTGCGGCGCATCGGGCACTACTTTCTGCATCACGTTCTTGATCTTCGTCAGCTCGTTCATCAGGTTGATCTTGTTATGCAGACGACCGGCGGTGTCAATGAGCACGACGTCCGCGTCATTGGCTTTGGCGGACTGCAAGGTGTCGAACGCCACAGAGGCAGGATCGGAGCCTTGCTGCTGTTTGATGACGGGTACGCCCACGCGCTCGCCCCATATGCAGAGCTGCTCCACTGCCGCTGCGCGGAAGGTGTCGGCAGCGCCGAGATAGACCTTCTTGCCCGCGGCCTTGTACTGGTACGCCAGCTTGCCGATGGTCGTGGTCTTGCCTACGCCGTTCACGCCGACTACCATCACCACATACGGCTTGGCAGGCAGCGGAGCGGAGAAATCCAGCACATCTTCCACGTTGTTCTCCTGCAGCAAAGATGCAATCTCATCCACCAGCAGACTATTCAGTTCGTTTGTACCAATATATTTATCGCGCTTCACGCGCGCCTGCACGCGTTCAATAATACGTAATGTGGTCTCGACGCCTACATCGGACGTGATGAGCGCCTCCTCCAAGTTGTCCAGTACATCGTCATCTATCGTCGATTTGCCGGCGATCGCGTGACCGATCTTGCTGAGCACGGACTCTTTGGATTTCTCCAGACCCTTGTCGAGCGTTTCTTTTTTCTCTCTGTTGAATAAACCGAAAAATGCCATAATTGTTTAGTATTCGTGCGTTTCTTTGAGGAACGAGTCTTTGAAGCCGAGGAAGTACAGGATGCCGTCCAAGCCTACCGTGGAGATCGACTGCTGTGCGCTTGCCTGTACTTTCGGTTTCGCGTGGAAGGCAATACCCAAACCCGCTTTGCCGAGCATGTTGAGGTCATTGGCACCATCACCTACGGCGATCACCTGCGCCAAGTCGATGTGCTCCACTTGGGCGATGAGTTCCAGCAGTTCGGCCTTGCGCCGCGCATCCACTACATCGCCGATATACCGGCCGGTGAACTTGCCGTCCGCTATCTCCAGCTCGTTGGCATAGACGTAGTCCACGCCGAAGCGCTCTTGCAGATACTTGCCGACGAACATGAACCCGCCGGAGAGGATGGCTATCTTGAAGCCGCATTTCTTGAGCACGCCGAAGAGTCGGTCTGCGCCTTCGGTGATAGGCAGATGATCGATGATGTCCTGCCGCACGTTGGCGTCCAGCCCTTTGAGCAAGGCTACGCGGCGGCTGAAACTCTCCTTGAAATCGATCTCGCCGCGCATAGCGGAGAGAGTGATGGCTTTCACTTCGTCGCCTACGCCTGCGCGCATCGCCAACTCGTCAATGACCTCGGTCTGGATGAACGTGGAGTCCATATCGACGCATATCAGTCGTCTGTTGCGGCGGAACATGTCATCGCGTTGGAACGATATATCGATGCCTTCCTCGCGCGACACCTCCATCAGCTCTTTCTGCAGTGCTTCCCGGTCGGTCAGGTGACCGCGCAGGGAGAACTCCATGCAGGAGTGCCGTTTCTCGACCGGCGTTTCCATGTTCGGGCGGTCGCTCAGACGCAGGATATTATCGATGTTCAACTGCCTGCTTGCCACTAATGCCGCCACGCGTGCGATATGCCGTGCGGTGATCTCGCGCGCCAGCAAGGTGATGACGTAGCGGTCTTGCTCCTGACGGCCGACCCATGCGGCGTACTCTTCTTCGGTCAGCGGCGTGAAGCGAACAATCATCTCCAGCCGTGAGCAGCAGAAGAGCACTTCTTTGATCATGTCGCCGCTGGTCGTCGGGTCTTCCACGCGAATCAGAATACTCAGATTGAGCTGGTGGTGCAGATTCGACTGCCCTATATCCTGTACATACGCGCCGTACTTACCCAGCACTTCCGTCACAGCGGACGTCACACCGGGTTTGTCGAAACCGATGATATTAATCAGTATAAACTCGCGTTCCATAGGTTATTGAATTGCGCTCTTGATGCTTTCTACGATGTAGGCTACATCTTCGTCCGTCACCATCGGGCCTGCCGGCAGACATACACCTACCTTGAAAATCGCTTCGCTGATGCCGTTCACGTATGCCGGACAGTCAGCATAAACAGGCTGTTTGTGCATCGGTTTCCATACCGGACGTGCCTCAATCTTGCGCTCTAGCATGTACACGCGCAGCGCCTCGACGTTCTCGTTCGGCTGGCAGTCCGTGGTAGGACTATCCACCTGGTGGATCACACCTGCCGCACCGCCGACCGCCGACTTGACAGTCTCTTTGTATGCATTCTCCTGACCTTTGATGCGCACATCCGGGTCGAGAGTAATGGTGCACAACCAGTAGTTGGAATCATATTCGGCATTCGGAGCCTCGTGCAGATGCACGCCCTTTACGTCTTTGAGCAACTCGGCATACAGCGCCTGCACATGCTTGTGGTGAGCGATATGGTCGTTCACAATAGACATCTGTCCGCGACCGATACCGGCGCAGATATTGGACATACGGTAGTTGTAACCGATCTCCTCGTGCTGGTAGTACGGATATGCCTCGCGCGCCTGCGTCGCGTACCACATGATCTTGTTCTTCTGCTCGTCGTCCTGACAAACCAATGCGCCGCCACCGGAAGTGGTAATCATCTTGTTTCCGTTGAAAGACAGCACGCCGTACTTGCCGAAAGTACCGAGCACCTGACCTTTGAAGCGGCTGCCGAATCCTTCTGCGGCATCTTCCACCACAGGAATTCCGTACTTGTTAGCAATTTCCATGATACGCTCGATGTCATACGGCATACCATAGAGAGCTACCGGCACAATCGCTTTCGGATACCTGCCCGTCTTGGCTTTGCGGTCAAGGATGGCTTGCTCCAGCAGTTCCGGATCCATGTTCCAGCTGTCTTTCTCCGAATCAATGAACACCGGTGTTGCACCGAGGTACTTGATGGGGTGGGAGCTGGCGCAGAACGTGAACGATTGCACGCACACTTCATCGCCCGGACCTACTCCGCATCCGATGAGCGCCAGATGCACCGCTGCCGTTCCTGCCGACAAAGCCACCACTTTCTTGTCCTCGCCGACAAATTCTTCCAAATCTTTTTCGAACGCATTCACGTTCGGACCCAGAGGCACTACCCAATTGGTGTCAAACGCCTCCTTGATATACTTCTGCTCCAGTCCCTCTTCGGACATATGAGCCAAGCATAAATAAATAGTTTTACGTTCCATATGTAGTAGATTTACTGCAGGCTGCTCTGGATACGGCCGATCAGACCGGTCAGCACTTGGCCGGGACCGCATTCCGTAAACTCAGTCATACCGTCTGCAATCATATTCTTCACTGTTTGTGTCCAGCGTACAGGCGAGGTGAGCTGCATGAGCAGGTTTTTCTTGATCGCCTGCGGATCCGTATAGGGCTTCGCATCCACATTCTGATAAATCGGGCAAATAGGCTGCTTGAATTCGGTTGCCTCGATAGCGGCTGCCAACTCCTGGCGTGCCGGCTCCATGAGCGGAGAGTGGAATGCGCCTCCGACAGCCAGCGGCAATGCACGTTTGGCACCAGCCTCTTTGAGGCGTACACATGCCTCTTTGATGGCATCCACCTCACCGGAGATAACGACCTGTCCCGGGCTGTTATAATTAGCCGGTACAACAATGCCGTCAATCTCGGCACAGGTTTTCTCAATCACCTCGTCCGGCAGATTGATGATAGCTGCCATTGTGGAAGGCTTGATCTCACAAGCTTTCTGCATCGCCATCGCACGCGCGTACACGAGACGCAAGCCGTCCTCAAAGCTCAATGCACCTGCTGCCACGAGTGCCGAGAACTCGCCCAGCGAGTGACCGGCTACCATGTCGGGGCGGAACTCATCACCCAGGCATATCGCGGAAATGACCGAGTGAAGGAACACAGCCGGCTGTGTCACTTTGGTTTGGCGGAGTTCGTCATCCGATCCGGCAAACATGATATCCGTGATACGATAGCCGAGAATCTCGTTTGCTTTCTCAAACAACTCTTTTGCCTGTTCATTACTTTCATACAAATCTTTGCCCATTCCTGAGAATTGAGCCCCCTGTCCGGGAAATACAAATGCTTTCATATAGTTCAATTGTTATTATTTTACAATACCTGTAATTTTCTGCCATATTCGGAAGTATCTTGATCTTTTAAATATAGTTATCAAGTGCGTAATCCTAAACCGTTTGGCATAAACGGCAAAACCGTCATGCACTATTGTATCCATAACTATTGTCCGTTCCTGCCTCTTCTTTGATTTGTTTCTTAGGTGATAGTTCCCTTGGATAATGGAATCTACAGTCACTTTATTCGTATTGATAGACAGTTGAGGGAACACTTCTTTCGCTTTTTCCGTATTCAAAAGGCAGCAACACACGCCTTCTTTTGTGGACATGGTTATATTCGCTTTCTGCCATCCCCAGAAATCACCAAGCGTAAAATCGCCGACGCGATGGCTTGTCGCATATTTGCATTCAAGACAACTGGGTCGTTGAAGGAAGGCAAAGTGAAAAGCTTCATAATATAGATCCCTTACAACAGACCATGTCTTGATAGTTCCATCGTTGAAACCGACTGCTACTGAAGGTTTTGCCCATCCGTTTTTTTTATTCCGGAATTGGAATGTGCTGACCTTCTTATGGTATTTGTCTTCCAAGTACTGAATATACTTCTTAAAAACGAGCGGGCTTGGCACTCCGTGACATACTACATCAATTGTCAGAAGTTTTTGTGTATCAGCCTTACCCAAATAGGCATACAGACCTGCTACTTGACATGGCGTACCGGAAAACAAGACCCACTTCCCCTCTTGCAATCTGCTTTTAATTCTTTGAAAAACATCACTGGTATCGGATTGCACATATTTGGAACCTCGCATTGGCACTACTTTTTCCATATTGTCGGCTTCCACATGAACCGTTCGCCAGTCATCAGTAAAAGCACAGCCGAATACGATACCCTCTCTTTCTATAACCCATTGTGCCAAAGCGCTGAATATGCCGCCGGATGTGCTGTTGGAATATACCTCCTTGTCTATGTGCCGAGCTGCGTATCCTTCTATTGGTGTACGCATTGCAACCCCGTCCTGTTCGCTTTTCTTAAAGTCGCAGGCCTTAAGACATTTGCCGCATTCGATGCATTTCTCGGCATCTATATGCGGGTATTCAAATCCGTACTCATCGGGTAGAAAAGTAATAGCATTGCGGCTACATGCATTCGCACACGCTTTGCAGCCACAACAAGCTTCTTTCGATGGGGTTAGTACAGGTATCATATTTATTGTTTGTCTTTTAATGCCTCAGAGATCGATTCTTTGAGCCATGTTTGATTTTCCTTTCGTACTTCTTCCAGCTTCTTGTTAACCGGCTCCCAATTAATCTCTTTTGAGAAATCCATTTCTTCTGCGCTGGTAATTAACCGATCCTGCAATCCGAGTATATTCAAAAGAGAGGTAATTCGATTGCTACCGCTTGATATTATGACATAGAATGGTATATTATTGTTAATGCTAAAAGCCATACCATGGAAAGAATCCGTTATAACCAATTTGGCATTTAATAAATACCCAAGCCATTCGTCTGCACTAACGTGCCGTTTATTTATTTTTTTAGAAGGAATGCCGAGTGTCTTCGCTGCATATTCTGTTGCATGAGCAAAGGTAGGAAATTTACTTTTCCCTTTTATGCAATATTCCATGATATAACTTTCCTTCTTTTTTTTCGGAACAAGTGCTACGTTGCTCCATTCTGTTTTATTTATCAAGAAAGTCGGATCTATCGACCAATGAACAGTTTTCTTTGATAGTTTTTCTACTGCAGGAATGGATGTTTTCTCCCTCAGCCCGATAAATTCAAAGTCTTTTAAAAAGTCTTGGACAATCGGTTTTAATTCTTCAGACCAGTCATCCTTACCGATAGAAGGCGCGTAGGCTGCTTTTTTTGCATCCTCCACAAAATCAAGGAAGAATGAGTTGTCGTATCCTGTGATTTCAGGATTCCATACCTGATCGCTCCCCACAAGGATTAGGTCATATCGGCCATTAATAGAACTGACGTTATCTCTAACGAGTGGCTTGTTTGTAGGATACTTTCTGATTTTTTTTGCAAACCCACAATGAAACAACTGGCAAATCCTAATATATAAAGTTCTTAATGATGTTCTTAATGATAATTTTCTATGATTATTACTTTTATTGCTTTTATACCAAATTACTTCAGATTCAATGCCGGGTATGCTGTCCAAAAAATGACACAAACTCCATGACTGTAATACGGTTCCCGGATTAAGAGTCATTGGAGAAAAGGTCATAACACCTATTTTGGTCGTTTTTTTCATCACTATAGTAGTTTTGTTAATTATGTCCGTTAAATGCTTCTGCCGTAGCCACTCCCTCATGGGAGATGTCTTTGCTATGCAGTACGTTATGGATGGTCATAAATATAATTTTGAGATCCAACCACAATGTCAGGTGATCCACATACCATACGTCATATTCAATTTTCTTAGTGTGGGTGATGGCATTGCGTCCGTTTACTTGCGCCCAGCCTGTGATACCGGGGCGCACCTCATGACGACGGTGTTGCTCGGGGGTATATATATCCAGATATTGAACGAGTAGGGGACGCGGACCGATTAACGCCATATCGCCTTTCAGTACGTTGAACAACTGCGGTAATTCATCAATCGAAGTCTTGCGAACAATCTTACCTACAGTCGTCAGTCGCTTCTCGTCCGGCAGTAAGTTGCCGTTTGCGTCCCGCTCGTCTGTCATAGATTTGAACTTGATTACACGGAATATTTTCTCTCCCTTTCCCGGACGCTCTTGCGTAAAGAATGCCCCTGCGCCCTTATTGGCAAAATGCAACCAGATAGTAACTATTATTAGCAGCGGACTGAGACACAAAATAGCGATTAATGCTATCGTGAAATCAAATACTCGTTTCAAACAATGTGCGTACATATTTATAAATTTTTTTTGTCATTTCTTTTGGCGATATACCGCGCAAGAAGCATTGAACTCTTTGAGAGCAAGGATAAACTCTTTTGTGTCCAAGAAATAACTCGGATATGCTTCACGAAGTTCTTTCATCTTCTCTATAGATACCATGATGACAGCTTCATCACCAACCAAACTTTGTTCTGTTTGTGTAAACATTGCGGAAGCCTCATCTTCTTGTCCTAATTGATAGAGACGATAGGATACTCTTCTATCGCGGAAGTTGATAAATAAAATACAATAGCCCGTTGTTTCATCTGTAAATGCACCTTCGTCGTTCACAGTAACGCGCAAGGCTTGCAGTTGGTCTAACAAGTGATGCTTATCCAGAAAATCGATATATTCATTGCAATACTGCTCATGAGTATATCCTATATAGGTGTCATTTACGGGACTATTTTCTTTTTGAGCAAAAATAGCACTGACTAATTTGAAGAATTCTCTCCAAATGCTATTGTCATCAATATTTGCTTTCAAAGAGGTGCGTGAAATCAAACTGGCAGTCTCGACAGCCATAGCCCAACTATGTTCCAGACGTGTCCGAATCTGCAACTCTATACGCAAACCATCATAATCAGTTTTCTCTGATTGATATTTGTATACGTAATGAATACTTCTATATCCGCTGTTTTTAGGGGCACTTATATAGTCATTTTTTTTCTCGAAAAGAAAGTTTGCAGGAATAAAAGCATCTAATGCCTTTTGGGCATTCTGCAATTCTTCCATTGTATCAAATACAAAACGGGCGCCTCCGATATCTTGTAGTCCTCCTAATCTCATTCCGTTTGCTTCGTTATTACGAAGCTTCTCAATGATAGAGGACATGCGTTTGATGCGTTGCGAATAAAATGTATAGGATATAGAATGTGTATTAAAGTAGGATGTTAGTTCCTCAATAAACTCACGTATAACGGGCAAATGAGTCATTCTCCAATCGCTAACTATCCGAACAGCCTCTGCTCGGGAAAACGCATCAATGCCATCTACATAAAGATAAGTTCCTACTTTATTTAACTGATTTCGAGAGTACCTCATATACAGTTTCAATTTTGCGTGCAAAATTACAAAAAAAAAATGACATATGCAAGCATATGCCATTCTTTTTACATATAAGTAGTGTTTTTTTTGAATAATCCAAATCGTATAATCGCTTTTGGATAATATTTGCTATCTTTTAACTGATTCTATCGTTCGCATCTCGTTCGCATTACGGACGTCATAGATAGGTGTTTTTAAATACAATGTGCGTACAAAAGATAATATTACTTTTTATTTTTCCATTTTTCAATGCATTGATGATCAATTTGCTTTTGCTTATTGATAAAAACTGCTAAAATAGAACAAATCATACATGTGGTAATAAAAACGAGAACGCAGCATGCGTAATTATTTTCGGCGAAGAAAACGGATTTGTGAAGTATTCCGGCAAGTGCAACAAAGATAATGCCTTTTATCGGATTATGTGTCGCCATGATATTCAAACTATTTTTTCCAAAGAATAATAAGAAATTTATAATCCATTTAAACCATATATATATATTACTTCTATTGATGTTACATAGCAAAATGGACGAAAGAAATATAATAGTAATGCCAATAAACGCATTGAAATATGATAAAACCGGCGAATTTCCTAAAACATCCGATCCCAGTGACATGTGTCCATTCCAATACGATGATACCGCTAGAATAGGTGTCATAATCAGTATTGTAGCGACAGATATCCATTTTCTCGAAACGACGTTCTCTTCAATTTGTGTGAAAGTATAGTATTTGGTGAGTGTATTTCCAATACAGTAGAAGATGAGTGCAGCAAAGGCACTTTCCAAACTCCATGGCAAAAGTTTCAAAATATGGGAGTAGGCTCCATTAATCATCCAAACTCCTAGAAATGCGCATATTATACATATGAGTACATTCAATAAAGTAGGCAACTTATCGATGAAATAATATATAACTTCAATCGCGAAAAGACATGGTAGAAACCAAAGCGCAGTATTATGTACTAAAAATGTTCCTGAGCCTTGTGCAACTAATGTTTGGAACAGAGGCCACCAAAAATCTACGTGATGATGCAATATTATATTGTAAGTAGCCCATATTGCCCATGTTAGTACTGAGAACATAACGTAAGGCAGTAGCAATGTCTTCGCACGATGGAGAGCAAACGAACTAAACGTAGGAAATTT
>Ga0310690_10001133_pt1 | contig 49591 bp, 80 predicted proteins | sample AusTroGonzalo_MG_2_FD_207661 | JGI IMG/M metagenome (GOLD analysis project Ga0310690, IMG submission 207661) | Bovine rumen microbial communities from tropical cattle in Woodstock, Queensland, Australia - Gonzalo_04 (v2) (version 2) | ecosystem: Host-associated > Mammals > Digestive system >... | reverse complement strand
TCAAAGATACCATACTTAACCTCCATATACCACAACATTATTACCGCTTGCGTTATACTCTTTTCTTGCCTCAGTTCTAACCACTCTCATTATCTCAGATGCTATACCTTCAAGGTAGACATTAACTGACATTTTTGAATCACTATTTTCTTTTCCGCTCTTACTTGTACTAGATTTTTTATCAAAAATATTTTGACTCGAAACTATATCGTCTTCAAAATCAAAACTCTTTTCAATCTGATTTGCAACTAAGTCGGTATTATCTCTTATACCTTTAGCAAACAATTCCATCATATCAGGAGCGTATGTACTGAAATTAGAAAGCGGTCCTACATCAGGTTCTGAGAAGTGAAGATATTCACTTACTGTTCCAGCCATATCAGATACAGTACTCTTTAAGTCATTCCATTTTTCTTTCAATCCACCGATGAAATTATTTATCAAATCTCTTCCCCAAGTATTTGCTGAATTAAGCAACTCAAGAATTCCGTCTGTGAACGTTTCTTTGACCTGTTTAACGGCAGGAAGTATTTTTGGAATGGATTTGATAATACCATCTATTAAAGCAAGTATAAGCTTCAATCCAGCCTCTACGACCTTCGGTAACGCATCTATAAGAGCCTTCACAAGCTTGTCTATAATAACAGGTCCTTTCTCTATCAGCTTAGGGAGAGAATTTATAAGACCCGTAGCAAGTCCAACTATGATTGCCACAGCTGCTTCTATAAGAAGGTCGGCATTATCAACCAATGCTTCTATGATGGTAAGTATCACATCAACGATAGTAGGAATTAACTCAGGAAGAGCATCTGCAATACCGAGGGCCAGTTCCAGTAAAATCTGTCCTCCCGCATCTATAATCAATGGAAGATTATCTATGAGAGCATTCATGAAGAAAGTAAGCAAATCCGTTACGTACTGTATCGTCTCAGGAAGATTTTCAGCAATACCATTAAGAATATTAACTAGGATTTGCATTCCTATATCCATTAGCTGAGTATAGTTCTCTTGGAATACACCTAAAATCCAGTTTATAATTTCAAGCATTACGTTACCGCCTTCAGACTGAGATGATTCCAATAGTCTTTGGAATATCATGCTGATAACATCGCCAACGGCAAACAGAATTACATCTATGTTATCCATCAAGCCTTGACCAAGAGCAGACAATAATTGAAGTCCTGCATCAAATATCTGAGGAGACTTAGATACTATCATAGAAATACCATCTGAAAGTATACTTCCAAACTCTTCCATAGCACCTTCAAGACCGCCGTTTTTAAACGCTTCAGTAAGTCTAGATAATCCATCTGTTCCAAACTGAACAAACTTCCTTATCTCAGGTGTAAGAACATCGGATATTGCTATCTTTGCACCCTCTAATGCTGACTTGAAATATTCAACATCTCCAGCGAGGTTATCCATCTGAGTTTTCTTCATTTCTTCTGCCGCACCATCAGCATTAACTATAGCCTCTCCTATCTCATTCCAGTCTTGCCCTACGGCATTTAAAAGTGCTTCAGCGGAGGCAAGGTCACGAGTGTTAAATAAGTCGCTTATTGCCTGTATTTTCTGTTCCTGAGTCAGGTTGCCAAGTGCCCCATTCAAATCTCCAAAAACATCAGCGAGAGAACGCATATTACCTTCGGTATCGAATACCTTTACACCTAGCTTCTCTAACTGTTTTGTTCCTGCATCAGTGGGCGAAGATAATTTCAGAAGCATGTTACGCATATGTGTTCCAGCTTCTGAACCTTTTACACCCGCATTTGCCATTGCTGTGAGAGCAATTTCAAGTTCCTGAATACCATCAACTTCAGCGGTAGTTCCATCAGCAAGTTCCACCATACCGCCGTTCAATTCTTGAGCAAGACCGCCGACAACTAAGAACGCATCTCCTAACTGTTCTACAGATGTATTACCTGTACTCGCAGCTTTTGCCATCTCATCAATCATCTGTGTAATTCTTTCACCATCTTCTTCCACAGAGAGGCCAAAAGCGGTTGACGCATCAGTAACCATATCAGATGCACGTGCAAGGTCAAATCCTCCTGCTGCCGCAAGATTCATTACGTTAGGCAACATAGACATTGCTTCAGTAGCATTGTATCCAGCGAGAGCCATATAATTCAACGCTTCAGCAGACTGAGAAGCCGTATACTGAGTTGTTCTACCCATCTCCTGAGCGAAATCTCTTAACGCTTCACTTGCTTTCATTCCAGCATACTGACCGTCCTGTATTACGGCGTCTGCTTTCTCAGCCATAGTAGCATAAACTTGCGACATTGACTTATCAAATTCAGCACCAGTCTTTACAGATGCAGCACCAAATCCGACAACGGCGGTAGTTGTAGCGGCAATTGCTTTTGCACCTATCGCCATAGCACTTTTCAAACCACTGCTAAGAGACAGAGCGTCTGCTTTTGCTTCAGATAATCCTTTCTTATATTCACTTGAATCCAAGCCTAAAACGGCTCTTAAATCATATACAGTTGTTGCCATTTTTTATTCCTCAAATTTCAATCCTGCATTACGCATAACGTCAATCAGAATTTCTTCTCCACTACGCTTGTCAACTTTCTTAGGTTTTAATAGGTCAGTGTAGTTACATTTTAGATGTTTACTTTGCGGAATTAGTTGTAGAGTCTTTGTAACATAAATGCGGTATGCCTCTTCACGATTGCTTTCATTTAATCGTGCCTCAACATACCGCATAAAAGGCTTTATTTCCCGTCGTCCTCTGTATTCTCCGTAGCAGAGCCAGAAGATTCGTTTTCCGTTTCCACCGCTTCCGCAAATCCGAAAAAAGATTTAATCTCATCATTGCTTCCTATATCCGCAAGGACTGCTATCAATCTCATTATGATATTGAGCCCGTCAATAGGTTCAGGGTCTATCCTCAATAAGATTTCGACCGCCTCTTTTTTACATTCTTTTAAAACAACTTTTGCTATTGACATTTTTGACTCGCCTGATGCGATTACTTTTCTTACATTCTCATTATTGAGAATTACGTTCAGCGGTTCTATTAAATCCGCCCACAGTTCTATCGCATCTTCGCCCTTGTAATCAGAAAATTTTTTCATGAGATTATATCACCTTCCTTTTCATAACCATTATGACGCAGTAACAATTACCGTACATGTATCAGTATATGTTACTCCACCTTCAGTAATTGATGCCGTGATAATACAGTTACCTTCGTCCTTAGCAGTAACTACGCCATTTGCTACTGTTGCCTTAGCGGTATTACTTGATGACCAAGTTACTGAAGAACTTGAATTTACAACTGTGGCAACAAGAGTCTCAGTCTCTTCATCTACTATCGTAATAGCATGCTCATTAAGAGTTATGCTAGGAGTAGTTGACGATGTACCTTCCTTAACATAGATTTCGTAAGGAACTGTATCCTGAGCGTTTATACTGTAATGACCCGTAAATTCAAATGCGAATTTACCCTTATCTTTATCGGTAGTCTGAATCTGAAAACCGCCTGTATTAAGAGCATTCAACATCTTGATTGCAACGAATCCAGCATTAGCACCAGTATTTTCATCAGAGTAATCTCCAATCCACCAAAGTGTACTGAAATCTCCACCTACTAAATCATTTCTAGGAACGATATGAGTAGAATCACTTCCGTCAATATCTGCCGCACCAGCGAGTGTCTTTGCTGTAGATGCATTGATAGTTACAAATGTACCACTCATTGTAACTTCATGTTTATCGAGTTTCTTTAACTCTTTCATATTCTTCGGACAGTTATCAATGTCTTCTCCGAAGTCCTTGTACTCTACTGAGTCCTTGAAGCTTATACCACCGCTTGTCGCACCGAGTATATTTCCGATAACGCCTGTTGCAGGATTAAAGTTATCGGTAAGTATTCCAGCATTCAGCTGAATCTGTTCAAAAGCGGTAGCAGGAATCTGAGTATACTTCATTTTGTTTTCCTCCTAATCCATAAATTCGATTGTCACATTTAGGACAATTCTACGTATCATTTCATCGCTAGGTTCTTCTAATCTTTGAGCCCATGGCGACGTCTTTTGAATCCACATTGCACCGCCGTCATAAGCAATCATTCTTCCGCCTCTTGTAATAAAATCAGATATCTCTTGCTCCTTTGCGGTGATGTCCGCCCAACTACTTGAACGATACCACAAGCTTGCTGATTGCATAACTTTATTTCCAAAATTATCATCAGAAACTTCGTATGTCAGATATGGTAATTGAGCATCATCGGGAACGGTATTTTCATCATATGCTTTAAGACCAAATCCACTCCAAAAATTATGTAATGTTTGAATCTTATTCATGTTGGTAAACTCCATTCCTCTGCACTATACTGTCTCATATTTAATCCAGCATCATTCGGCGTTTTCTTGTCATCAGAATCAGATGTTAAACGGAAAAGTTTATCATCACTTTTTCTTTTCAAAACGGTATGATAATCAAGAATAACATTCTTCTTTACAGTTAGAGTGTATAAAGATTTTACTCCCATGGCTTCTGCTATTTTTGCTTGAGAACCACTATCGTAAACCATTACTCCACTTATTGTAGCACCCTCTGTCCACTCTGTTGTCGTACCGCCGTATCCGTCATCAATTACGGATTTATTTATTACGATAAAATCTTCATAAGCATTTTCTAAAAGACTCATAACTCTCTGATTCTCCTATACAAATTCAATCTTGACGAATATAGACTTTGCCATGTCGTAGATGCACCCTCTCCCGATGAACGAGTTGTCTTCGAGTAAGTGTATCCTCCAAAACTTTCACTATTGAAAGGACTCATAGCTTCTGTGTCTACACCGCCATATTTAGCTTGCCAATCACTTATCTCTTTTACAAGGTCAAGAAAAGCTTTTGGCGGAGACATAACCCATATAGAGCCGTGGAATTTCGCTTCATCAATTAAGTCTTTATCAGAAACCTTATGAACACCATCATTCTTATGACTGCCGATGATACGGATATAATCCGTAGGAATATCAAAAGACGGTGTAATATTACCATCAACAATGGCAAAATCACCGATGTGCCTGTCACCTTCATAGGTGAAATAATTTTTGATTTCTGCACATATCTCTGATAACATATTGCACCGCCTTCTTAATTAATCCTCTTTATTTTTACGACTGCGTTTCTTATCCTCTTTTTCTTCTTCAACAGGGGAAGGAGCCTCCTGCTCAGTGGTCGGCTGAGCAGGAGAGATGCCAGAGTTTTTAGCATTAGCAATCGATTTTGTGTTTGTTACTATACGGTCAACGAATACCATAGCAACCTCCTTTGCTAACTACGATGTCTGAAGTGTCAAACCAGACAGGTCGAGATACTGAACTGTGCTATGAACGCCGTCAGACTGAACCATCTTGAACTTCTGAAGATTCTTGTTAGTAATCTTGAAGATACCATTGTGGTCAACGTCGCCATAAGCTTCAACAAGACCGCTTCCTGCGCTAGGCTCAAGGCCAACAAGAACGCTTGTAGCCTTAGGGTCAAGATTTGTCCAGTTAAGAGCAAGGAAGTTTCCTGCGCCCCATACTCTCGTAATTGCGTTATCGCCTGAGAGATACTTAACTGTACCTGTTACAGCACCGTTAGCAACTGTCACATCTGAACCCTGAAGATTGCTTACAGGAACTTCATACATTGAACTTCCCTGCGACTCGGGAGCGATTGTAGCCTTATCCATAAACTCATCAGTAACTGTTGCGATGAACAGACTGTCGGGATTATAGAGAACAGGCATGAACAAACCGCTTGCCTTAGTCCACAGAACAGCAGGGTCTTTCTCCATCCACTGCATGATGTAAACGTAAGGTGAAATACCTGAACCGCTTACATTGTAGAATGCTCCAGCGTCTGCCTCAGGAGAATCTCCCCAAAGACCTGTACCAAGCTTTCCGCCAGGATTTGTAGCGAAGAATGTTACCTTGTTCTGAGGGTAATATCTCTTCTGAGCAACTACGGGTCTACCCTCTTCATTGATTGATGAAGATGCTCCGTATGTCAAATCATTTGTGATAACAGTATTGATACCAAACTCATCTGACAGGTAGTTCTCAAGAGCACTTGCTGTCAACTGAGCACCAGCACCTATGTTACCATTGATTGTTGTCTGAAGATACTTATTGCTACGCATCTTAGCAATGTTCTTCTTAGATGTCATCATACCATTGATTGTTACACCATTGTCAAGTGCTTCATCAATGATAGCCTGAATCTGTGAAGCGATATCTGCTTCAGGTGAAAGGTCAAGTGTATAAGCAGTTCTGCTTGCCTTTACGCCATAGTCAACAGTGAGTGCAAGGTTGTTCTCTGTGATAGTAACCTTACCTGTTGCCATGAGTTCGTTCTTAGCAACTTTTGTACGAGTGATAACTTGGTCTGCAAGTCTGATTCCGTCCTGAAGAACGTAATCGTATAATGCTGAATCACCCTGTACTCCTGCTCTTGTAAGAGCACGTAATCTCTCAGACTGATTTATCTTAACCTTTATGAGTCCTTTTTCGATATTATGTGTATCAATCGGTACTCTAAAAGTCTTCTGAGCCTCTGTATCAAATCCATGGAACTGAGCCATAACAGGAATAGAATATTCTGCCGCAATGCTCTCCCACTTTGCTACGAGGTTGTCTGTCTTATCATCGCCAAAAAGTGAATCAATAGGGTCACTCTGACGAGTAGGAACCTGTGTTCCAACATCAAGCCAATCTTCCTTGGCTACCATACCGTATATATTGTCTTCCCATTTTGTGTTAGGCATATCTTTTTACCTCCTTAGTAAGGTCTTGTAACAGCAGGAGCTGTCGCAATAAACTTGAATCCCTTTGCTGCGAGTGCGGTCTTAGCTGCGTCTACGAGAGTAACAGGAAGTCTGTCCTCATAAACTTCAGCATTTGCTGTAACCACAGAACCTGGCATGTTGCCAACTGTTACATCAACATCTTCATAAAGAAGACCAATGCAATTACCATCGTTGCTCGGATAAGGTGTACCCATCTTCACATACTTAGTTGTACCTACTTCTGTTGCACCTGACTGTGCAATCTCTCTTGTCTCTCTAACTACATTTTCATCGCTGAATGCGAGGAAATAGCCAGGAGCGTATGTTGTACCTTTATTTACATCTCCTATGAATGCCATAGTCTTAATCCTCCTTCTTTAACGGATTTCCATAATGTTCATTTCTGTATTGTGCAACTAACTCTGATGCACGGCTAGGCTTCTTTGCATCACTACCACCATCGTTCTGAGGCGGTCTACTTACATCTGCACCCTTCTCATGAGTAATAGCAATAAAATCTGCCCATTCCTTTTTTACATTCTCTTCAATGTTGTCAGCATCCTTGATGTTTCCATCTGCATCAAGTTCCATTTTATCCACGTCGGAAACCTTGATGATACTATCAATACGCTTTTCAGAAACTCCCGCTTTGATGAGTAATTTTCTGTACGCTGAATCCTTCTTTGCACGGACTTCTTTTGCTTCCGTATCGGACTTGTAAGAATCGTACTCAGATTTCAAATCATTGTACTTTTTCTCCCAGTCGCCTGTCTTGATTTTCTCCAGTTCATCTTTCACAGTTTTTAGCTCTGCATCAGAATCCTTAAGAGATTCAAGTTCCTTCTTATACTGGTCACGCTCATCCTTAATTGCTCCTAAGGTTTCTGTGTGAGCAGTAATAATCTCATCAATCTTTTCCGCAGGGATATCCATAGCCTGCAACATTTTTCTTGTAAGTGCCATTTTCGCTCCTTTTCTTCGGTAAACAGTTTGTCGTTTATTCGCTATTCAGAACATAGCGTTTACTTTCGCAATGGTTCTGACAATTCTATTCTATCAAATTTTTATTCTATGTCAACTTTTTTTATGTAGGATTGATGTACGATGTTACATTTTGCCCTGAAATAAACTTTTACCTAAGGAATATATTTTTTTCAGATACTTTTTTATTTTACCCTAAAATGCTACATTAAAAAAAATTAAAAAAATATATAATTATATTATATAACCCCTTGAAAATACTGGTTTTTTTCAAAATGATTATGATATTTTTTGATAAAAAATCCTACACAATCCTACACATATCCATCAAGAGCAGACCTCAGAAGTTCCATGTAATGTTCAACATGATTTGCCGCCGCATCTCTCAGAAAATGTTTTTTACCTACTTTATGAGAATAGTCTCCATATTCAACATACACGGCGTATTTGACATTCGTACCAATATACACTTTATAATCTTCAGGACTTCCTTTTGGAGCATCGCCACCGCCATGTTCATTTTTGGTCGCCCAAGCAAGACTGTTTTTTAATCTACTGGTATCTACTGGACAATCTTTTACAGCGTAGTTCATAGCCTCAACGCCAATCGCCTTTAATGCAAGCATTACACGAGAATCCAACTCTTTTAACACCTCTTCAGAATAGTCTTCAATTCTTATTCCTTTTATCTGAGCCATATCATCACCTTCCTCTTATGTATACAGGAATTTTTTCAATACCTAATAACTCGGCAGCCATAGCACGATGTCTTCCTTCTTGAGCCTTGTTTTCATAGTTTAAATATCCCATATCAAATTTCACTCCTTCAGACATCTGCTCTGCGTATTTTAATACAGAACTTGCTTCAGCGCCAAGAACGGTGCTCTCGTAAGTAGTATTGAAAATATCGTACGCACATCTGTCAAGATATTCTCTCGGAGTCATTTCAGCAATGTATCCTATTCCATTCTTAAGGTCTTCATCGTATTGTCCTATTCTCATGTTAGTTGAAAATCCTAAAAATGAATTTTCATTACTTTTTTGAGGTTTGCTTGAATCCCATTCTTTTGCCTGAATAATATAATTCTTGTTGTCTATTTTTTCAATGTAATCATTATTCTTGCTTATTATTCCAGTCAATCCTTTATTCTCTTTCCATAACTCATCAATCTTCTTTTCTAATGCTTTAGATTCATCAGATTGAATCATAGGTTTCTCACCCATAATTGATTTGAGTAAATCTTCTGCATCCCATTCAGATTTAGGTTTAGGAACTGACTCAAGTTTGCTTAATTCATCTTCTAATTCATTGATTTCATTTATTACAGAAGACCGCCTATTTCCAGCTTCAAGGCTTTCCTCAAATATCTTCTTATATTTAGGATTATTTACATAACTATCGTCATCTATAAATCTATCCATAACATCAGACTCAGACAAGCCTTTTACATTCCTATTATAGAACGATTTTAGTGCTACGCCTTCTTTTGTTATTCTGTTTCTCAATGCTTCCATTTGACTTTCATGGGTCGTAGTATCTCTCGTATAATTTACCCTTGAAACGGAGCCGTCACCACGCTTAAATCCCAGTATATGTCCGCCCATAGCACACCTACACATCCATACCTCTTCCGCAGGGCCATGACCATCGCCAGGGAACATGCATCCATTAGAGAACGTCTTATCAACATCTTGTTCTTCTCCGTCAATATCAACATGAGAAGGTCTTGTCCTATCGTCAGGCGTTGATTCCCATTCTTTCTTCATAACTACACCTTGTTTTACGAGACTTTTATAGCTGTCAAGTCTACCGTGATTTTCAGCAGATGTAACCATAGTGCGAGCATTACGAATGGCAGAATCCTTGTTCTTTTTGATAATGCCTTTTATCTCTTTTTCAGTCTTTCCAGTGAGGTCTTCTTTTGACATTATCTCAGGAAAAATAGACTTAGAAATATCTCTCATGCTGTCTCCGTTTTCCAAGCCTTTTAAGACCATAGATGTCATCTGTTTTGTATTCCATTGCTGGTCTTTTGGAATAGCTAATTGCTTGCGAGGAAGTTCTATGTCTCCGTCACGGCGTAAGCGGTCAACTACATCCTTGTTTATTACATTGAATGTGATTTTATCTTCATCAGTTTTGTATACTGGTTTAGCCATTTACTTTTATCCCTACTTTCTTACAATCTTCTGAAATCTGATTGTAATTTATAGCATATATTTCACTCATTTCAGCGTTTACTAAGTTAAGAGCTTTCTGATTAACCTTTGAAAGGATTTGAGTTATCTCTTTTACGATGTCTTTATACTGTTCATTGTTTATCGTAAGGTCTTTTGCTTGTCTGATATATTCTTTTTTCAAATCCTTTTTGATTTTCATATCGGTTTCGTTCACATAAGCATCGTAAGCTTTTTTAGTCTGATTGTATACATAATCCATATATCGTGAATATTTCTTCTGTATACGCCGAAGCGAAGGGTCAGACGTATAAACCGCCTCAACTCTTCGCTCCAAATCATTAAGCATCTTATCAGTCGTTTTCCTTGCCTTGTCCATCAACTAACTCCTTGATTTTCTGATACTCTTTTTCATCCATTCCATCAATCATTGAAGTTATCAATTCATCTCTCTGCATCTCAGCCCAATCCTCTATAGCAACTATCGCTATATCCACCTTGTTATCTTTGATGACTGCTTTTTTATCATCAAGCAATTCTTTAAGGTCGGGATAGACTTCAAGATTATTGAAAAGGTTTATAATCTGACTTACCGCCCAATCGTATCCTGCTACGAACGCCTTGTCATTCTTTCCTAAGTATTTCTCATTGTAATACTCATCTGTTCTGCAATCTGGGATTCTACTCATTTTTTCTTACCTCCATTTTTCATACCTTTGATTTTGTTATACGCTTCATCTTTTCTCACATCGTAATCCTCACGTTCCTGAGAACGCTGAGCCTTAGTATCTTCTGTGAGAGCACTCTTGTTAGAACGTAACTCTTCACGGACTTCAGAAATCATATCTTTGATACGTTCTTTCCATTCCGCTTTTTGTTCTTTTGACATATCCTTTAATCTGCCACGCAATTCAGAAATCATTTCCTTTGCCTGAGCAGATAATTCCTGTCTTCTTGCCTTAGAATTATCAGTAATGTTTTGATTGATTCCTTTATGCTCTACTCTCAACTGTTCTTTAGCATAATCCCACTGTTCTTTCTGTGTTTGAGAGAAGCCTTTCGTAGAGCGTTTTCCTTTATTGCCCTTGCCTTTCAGTTTTCTATGTTGCATGTAATATTCATGAGCTTTAACAGGGTCATAATTAACTGCCATATCGCACCTCCTACAATTGTGCTACAAGAGATTCAAGTTCATCTATCATACTGTTGAGTTCTTTATCGTCATCGTCGTCATCATCCTCTTCTCCGAGTACAATCTTACGAGCGTCACTCTTACTAATTCCGATTGCCGTTGAAATCATATTGATAGCCTGTTGCTCTGTAAGGCCACCGCTTGCGAACTTATCCATAATCAAGATGAGGCTCTGTGTCTGTGCTCCGTTAAGAGCCTTGCCCTTCATATCTTCAGCCATGTCAACAACTTCGCCATCAGTCATGCTATCATAACCATTTCCATAATCCTCGTCTTCTTCATAACGAGCCATCTCCTCAGCATCTTTACGTTCAAGAATTTCATCAACTTCATCAATGTTAAGAAATGGAAGATGTTTGAGCATGCTTTCATCATCAAGGTATTCTCCAGTAGAGAGAACCATATTTGTAACCTCAGGCTGATTTGTGGTCTTCCTTCTATGATATGTAGGTGAATCTTCAACTCCAGCGAGTTTCAAAATAGAGTCTATTGCTTCAGTAACGCAATATTCATAACCATCACATTTCAACTCAAGATTTTCGTATGCTGATTCTATGGCTGTAGCAGTAACGTTTCCTCCAGCAGATATCTTATCTGTATCAAGAGCCATAGCATCACGATATAAACTGTCACGTAAATCGGACAATGCAGCCTGTCTTGCTTGATACGGCAATTCTATTGTATGTGCTTCAGCTTTTGCGGCATCATCTTCTACTACTGCTGCCTTTACTCTCTTTATTTGGTCCATGAATTTCTTTAAGTCAACTTCATCCATTCCACCCGCATTTTGAATTATCCAATAAATCTGTGAAGCATCATCAAGGTCATTCGCAAAACCACTCTGAATGAGGTCGTATCCATCAATCTTTTCTCTGAGTCCTGTTAGCTCAGATTGATGTTCCATATTAGCCCATAAAGGAACGATAGGGAATGAAGGATAATTCTTTCCATCAAGGATTTCTGTTCCATCTGCTTCAGACACGGATACTATCTGCTTGTACGCTTGTTTGTCTTTGAGAATTCTTCCTTTTAGCTTAGTAACATTTCCTGCCGCATCTGTTTCTTTATCATCCCAAATGAACTCAGTGTATCCATCTTCTTCATAGAGAGTTGCTCTGAGCGGTCTCTGAGAATCTATCTGCCAAAAACGAATTCCAGCATGTAAAGCACCGTCTTCTTCTCCTATCAATGGAACGAATTCCGTTACCTTGAATACATCTATATGGTCGAGGTTAAAGAACAAGAATGATACTGCTCCCCACAAGGCATATTCTCCAGCAAAATACAACTGCTTATCAAACTTATTTCCGCCTAATACTTCTTTAGTTTCATCTTCGTTAAACGTGACGCCATTGCCTAACAAGAAAGCGTTTTCCTGTTTAACAAAAATCGGAAAGAACGCATTGGTAAATTTATAGTTTGCAGAGTAGTTATCAGGGACAGCTTCTCCTGAAAGTGTATAAAGCAATTTCTGATATTTTGTGATAGTTACATTACGCTTTTTGAAATACTCATAAGCGGTAACCGCCTCTTGATATAATGGTGTCCTTTTGTGAGATGCAATCGCATCTAAAATAAAATCAAAAAGATTATCATTATTATCATTTTCCTTTTGAGTTACTTCTAATAAATCCTCATAGAATTTCATTTACAGAACCTCCGTTAATCTTCATACTCCATAATTTCATTTACTATGTTTTTCCGTCCTTCTCTTTTAGCGATTCTTGGATACATAATTCTTGCTAAACATGAACAGCTATCAGGAGCATCATCGTGTTCAGCGTCTTCAGTATAATCGCATATCTGTTCAATGTATTCAGGGTCAGTTCCTTCAACAAACATGACATTGGCCCAAATAGCTTTTAGGTAGGTTGAAATCTTGATATGCTTATTCATACTCTCATCATAATTTACAGTACGAATTCCAATGTTCCTTAAATCTCTACTCACCATTCCCTTATCTGCATTTTTCTCGATATACATTTTACCACAAGCAAAGTTCGTATACAAATTCAAGATTTCACTGTAACAATCTTCTACATGTTTACGCCATATTCTACCATACACATAATACGTTCCATTCTCATAAGTCATAATCGTAAACGCCGTGTAATCTTCTCCATAGAACGCTGAGTCAAGATGACATAATCCATTGCGAACGAATGTTGCATCTCCATCCTGTTTTGGCTCTCCGAATAGTACGTTATCATCAGCTATGTGTTTCAGTTCATAATTGGCCGCAAACAATGACGGCGACATATGTATTTTGAGTTCTTCTATTTGTTCGTTTGATATCAGTCCTGTACTGTAACAATCAAACTTCACAGGATTAGGCATCAGAGTAAACGCATCGTCTTTATGCCATGGTGTTCCTGTATTAATGAAGCGACCATTTCTATTCTTGATATTCTGTAATTCTTGATAGGCCAGCTTGGTCTTATTTCTCTCCGCAGAGGAGATTCGGTCTTTTACGTTGACAATATCATCAGTCACAACGATGTCTGCGTGTTTACCCGTAATAGACGTTCCTATACCTAATCCAACTATCTGAGATTGACCTTTAATTGTTGTTGCAAGATTTGTACTTATCTCAGAGTTTTTATCTACCGTCAGAATCAAATCAGTTCCGTATAACGCTCTTACAATTGCTTGCATACAACCTGAATGAAGTATGTTACTTGTCTGTCGCATTATCTCGTTTACATCAGAACTGGTTTTACGAAAAAACAAGATAGTTTCATTTGGATAGATAATAGAATTCAACGAAAAAAATAACGAAAGGGTAGTCGTCTTAAAACTACCCCTGTGTCCTTGTAATGTTTGGTCTTCTTTGGAATATAAGAAACTACGGAGCCAGTCATTATGCATGTCTGTAAGGTCTTTAAATCCAACCCAATGTCCTACCTCTATTGGTCGCTCTCGTAATGTAGTAATTACTTTCTGTTTAGTTATCATATCATAACCTCAAGTTACAACAATCATTCGGATTGGGATTGAAATGATTTTTCCAAAAGTAGTAAGCCTTAGTTTCATCTTCACATACGCTTATCTCCTTGAAGCCTTTTATGCTTTTTATGTATGCCAACTTTCTTTCCAGTGGCATATGCCAGTAACCGCCTGAATTCAAGGTGTATTCCGACATATCTATCTTAAACCATTTCTTAATCCAAGAATTCACTCTAAGAAATTCAACGATTGCTTTATCTATTCCCAACTCAGGAAGTTTTGAAACATCCATAAACTGAGGAATGAATGGACTGATTCGCATTGCAACATCAAATCCATTGTCCTGTAATTTTTTTATAGCTTTTATTCTCTCACTTGGCAAGCTTGCTTTTTCGTAAGCCGTAGCAATCTTATCATTAAGAGTAGTTACGGTAATCTGAATGTGAGCCAAATCCTTATCAAGAATTTCAATGTATTCATCATCAGCGATTATAGCAGACTTCGTAACAATCAGATATCCTATTCCCGCTTCATTCAATGCTTTAATTGTATCATAACTGATTCGCTTCACTTTCTCTAGTGGCTGAAAACAATCAGTCATTCCACCAAGACGGATTATCATATCCTTATTGAGTGTTTTTATTGCCTTGCGTATCTCATGAATACTCGCAGGAGTAGGATTTTTGGCATCCCATAATTTGCGAAATTTCAATAATGATTTTGCGTAACAATATTTGCAATCATGTTGACATCCGCAACCATAAGTATCAAGCCGAGTCGAATAATGACACTTACGCCCCTCATTGCCTTCAACTGTTTTTAAAAAGCTTTTGAATTCTTCATTCATCTTTGCTATCCTCAGTTGATACAGCGTATGTTATTTCAGCTCCGCACTTACTACAATGAAGTGCATGAATAATTCCTTCACCATCGTATCCATAATCGCTGAATTCATAATCACAATCCCATATAACGGACTTATTTCCGCAGTGAAAACATTCGCCCATAATCTCTACCTCTTAGCAATCAATTTTGCACTTGTCAAAATACTTTTCCATCTCTTTCAAAGTCTCGTCGTTTTGCATAGCAACGGCAACTTCCTGTTTATCAGTTTGACCGAGATACTGTTTGCCAAGCCATATAGCCATAGTAGCGTTATGCTCAGCCATTCGCATCTGATATCGACGTAAACTGATTTTACCGCCGACAGAATACTTTTTATATGCCTCCGCAAAACTCATTTTCAATTCTCTTTGACACCATCTTTCAATAGTATCAACAGAGCACTTGAACCAACAAGCAATCTCTTCTTCTGTGCACATTATAGCACATAACCCTTTGAATTGCTCAAAATCAATTTCAATCCTTGGTCTTGCCATATCAAACCCTCATTTCTTTTATCTCTTTACGGTCCATATGTTTGCATTGCTCAAAAGTAACATCTTCATTGTATTTATAAACGATATCTCCGTTCTCGTCATATCCGTCTGGTTTCAAAACCTTTTCGAAAAGTTTGTAAGGACTCTGACCCATGTTTGGACTATTCCAAAGATAATGCAAATAATCCTTCATCGTCATTCCAGCATACTTGGCCCTACTCTCACAAGAACATGTATTAAATCCTTCTGCTCTATTCCACTGAAAATCAAGATAGTACATATCTTTTTCAATATCGCTCCAGTGAACTTCTCCTGTCTTTTTCGCTATCTGAAGTGCACCGCTAAAATTGCCTCTTGAATAATCCCAACTTTGAGGAAGAGCACAGCAACAAGCGTTGTCACTCACCTCTTTGAAATGAGCATCTGAAACGTAAAATCTCATACCTAAATCATGGCATAAGTTACGCATGTTTTGAACATACTTTTCTTTTACTTTTCTGTTGAGTCGAAGATAGCCTTGGCCTACACTATATTTCTTGTAAAAATCAACGATATCAAATCCGCAACATTCACTCAGAACTCTGTAATGTTCCTTAGCGATATTTACACTACGAACTTCAAGGCAAAAGAACTCAGTTGTAACGGCACTTGCCCCTGCCTCTTTTGCTTGTCTTATCAGGTCCAAATAAGTCTTATCAGATACACCTAAGATGAAAGGTCTTAATCTCAAAGTAGTTCCGCCGTTACTGAGTTTATTATACTCACGCATCGCATCCAATCTCTCTTGAGGAGTTGGCACGCCTACCTCTATCCTACTGGCATCTTTTTCATCCAATGTAATGATACTAAATTTCACATTCCAATTGTCTGCTCCTTTGAATAATTCACGATACTTTTCATCATGGAAAACCCAAGCAGACTTAGTGCTGAAACATATGGGATAATTTATCTCACGAAGATACTTTAAAATTTCATAAGTAACTCCATACTGCTTTTCAAATCCATCAAACTGGTCTGATAGACCTCCCCACTGAATAGGACGTTTCGTTTTGATGTATTGATAGAACTGACTGTTTTTATTTTCACCGCTGAAAATCTTTTTTATCCTTTCAGGATTTACAGCCTTTACGTTCTTGTTGAAATAATTTTTTGATGTATCTCCAATGCCACGTTGATACTGTGAGAAACAATATATGCAACCGAAAGAACAATTGCTGTATGTATCAAAAGTAAGTGGCAAAGTACAATCCGCAATCTCACCAGTCCATCTCGGTGAGTCATACGAATATTTGATATCGTTCGACTTCATTTATTACATCCTCCATTATAGCATTTTCAATGCTGAATATTTTCTATCTTTCAGAATTACACGTACTTCGTTTTTCTTTGTATTATGTCTTCCAAAAATAGCAGGATACATCGTGCATAATCTCAGAACGGCTTTCTCGTTCTCGTTTGTTTTCCATACATCATTTGCACCGCCTTTATTTGTTCTATGTTTTGCCTTGAAAGCAAAATTATTGAATCTGAATATTCTGCCTCCCTGATTAAGAATTCTACCGCATAATTCTATATCTTCTTTTGCGATAAACGATTCATCAAAACGCAAATCAAAACCTTTTGGAAAACCGATTATTGTATTGACGGTAACTCTTCCAGAAGTATTATCGCTCATAAAGAAATCATTGTATACAGGATATAGGCCAAACAAAAATCCATGATTCTCTCTCACATAATCAAACATCTTTTCAATAATCGCAATATCTTTGATTTCATCAAGGTCTTTTCCATCTGAAGATAAGACTGAAATTGCACTGACATCATCATCCATCATCAAGATATTTTCTTTACCTGAAAAGTAATTAAGGATATTGTTTCTTGACTTTGAAATAGAATTAGATTCCATGTAGATAACATTGCACTTATCAGAATACAATTCTTTGTACTTTTCAAAATCTTCTTCAGTTTGAGTAAAGATAAAAATGTTATCTTTATCTACACCCAAATCAGTCATGTACTTCAGTGTTATCTGCTCGTCCGCTCTCTTGTAAGAGGGAATCGCCACAACAAACTTCGCCATATTCTATCTTCCTTATCCTTTCTCTTAATTCAGAACTACTCAAACCATGATTTCTCTTGTTGTAGATGATTTTTATTCCTAACTTTTCACAAGTCGCTTTGCCTGTAAAATCTTTTCCGAGATAATCCTCACCTACAAACCGAACATCTATCGGAAGTGATTTGATTGCTAAATCCAAATCAGCTTCTCCATCAAGAGGAACGACTTCATCAACGTCTTTATTTCCTGCGATTTGAACATACCTTTCAAATACCGATTGTACTGGTTTATTTTTCTCAGGTCTGTCTTTTGTAGGGTCGTTGATTAACCCGACATATAAGAAGTCGCAATACCGCTTACACTCAGCGAGCATAAGAGTATGACCAGCATGTAAAAAGTCTCCCACAACAGAAGTGAATCCTATTATCATAATTCGCTCTCCAGTCTTTTTGCTTTTTCAATAATCAGATATTTCTTTTTCATATCTTTTTCGTATTTCAATAATCTAATCCAGTGAGTTGCTTCAAGAGCCGTAACAACAGAAGTCAGATTATTGTTTTCAAGAATTTTATCAAAATGGTTACGAGCATCATTTTCAATCCTCAAATCATTATTCAAAAATTCTTCTCCGCCGTTAAGACTGAACTTCAGTTTTGCGAGGTCCAACAGATAAGAAGAATACTTCTTATTCTGATTAGGGTCAATCAGATAAAGAATTCCATCTCTGACAAGACAATTAGAGATAGAAAAATCTCCATGAGAAAAAGAAGCATTTGCCCTAAAGAACTCTTTCTTTGATTTCAGAAATCTTTTCAGATTATCAAAATCATAATGATTATCTACGCTGTCAAGATGCTCATTTACCCTGTCTATCAAATCATCTATATCAAACTTGCTGTCATCTCTTATCTGCTTGAACCAAAAGATATTGGAGAGTATCTTATTCAGAGTAGTTACATCAAATACTTTTATCTTTCCGTTGATGTATTCCATTTCTATGTTATCCAGTACGACAGAGTATACACGAGGAACATTTACACCGTAACTGGCCGCAGATTCATACCAATCAAATTGCTCCCAAGAATTCTTGCACTTTTTGTTTACGACATCTCCGCACATAAAGACTTCAGAACCACTCTTGCCGTGCATCTTTTCAATCTTCATATCATAAAAATCCTTCAGAGAAACTCCCTTATCGTCTACATACAAATCTCCGAGCGGTTTTCCGAAAATCAATTCATCGAACGGAACATTATTTTCAAGAAGCCAAGCGACAATCTTATCATGATATTTTTCTCTTATGAGTTCAATATCTCCATGACAGGAATTCTGACCTCGTGCCGTATAGATTATGATACGAACTCCCATCTGTTTTAATGCTCTGATTTTTTCAACAGTCTCTCGTACTGGCAGAGCATTATCAAAGTCTCTTTTCTTATGAACGCATATCGTATCATCAAGGTCAAAAACTACCTTCATTACTCACCTCTTAAAGCCATGATGTCTTTGTAGTCATATACAACTTTTTGTATTTCAGGAATACCGAGAAGCTTAGCAACCTTTTCCTTCTCGTCTTTCGTAAAGGATATGATAACTCTCTGCTTGATAAGAAAGTCTTTTTCACCTTCCATATACTTCTTCATATCTTCAGAATCTTCATCGTATGAATCAGGTTCAAAATCTCCTGTCAAAATCTCAAGTTCAAAATCTCCGAAGCCAAAATCAGTCATATCAATCGCTTCAGAAATTGCTTTTAATTCTTCTCCGAGTGCATCGTTATCCCAAACCGCTTTTTCAGAGAGTTTGTTATCGGCAATTCTCAACGCTTTTATCTGCTCTTCCGTCAGGTCGCTAACACGTACACATGGCACTTCCTCAAGACCCATCTTCTCTGCGGCGGCAAGTCTACCATGACCAATGATAACGACATTGTTTTCGTCAATTACGAGGTTCTGCCTGAAGCCAAACTCTTTAATACTGTTCATAATCTGCTCAATCTGTTCCTCGTCGTGCTTTTTTACATTGTTTTCGTAGGGTTTTAGGTCGGAAACCTTTAGAAATTCGATGTTATACTGCATTTTTTGCCTCCTTTTAGGTGTTTTTCTTAGATTATACCGAGGGGAAACCATTAGTGTCAAGTCTAAAATGCTCTTTAAACATCCAATTCGGTCTGAATTAGCGATTTTAATCCTACGAGCGTAAACTTTTACGCTGAATACATTAAATCTCCAAATTTCCCAAAATTCGTATTTAAAAGAGCGTATGCAATAAAAAAACACGCCTTCAGGCTCTGTTTAGAGTCCAAAAGCGTGTTTTATGTATTCCGAGGCAACCTTTTACGCCTAAAAGCCTTTGCTGGCCCAAATCGGCTATTCAGACAATTCGAGAGGTGAATTATCCTCGCCAGTGTCAAGGAAGCTAAAGAGGTTCAGTTCCTTACACGAATGGCACTTAATTTCAATCTTTGAAGATGTACCGCTACCCGACCCAGTAACGATTCCTAACTTATGTCCACACTTACCACATCTTATCCAATTATCTCTTCCCAGTTTCGCTGTCGTCATATTAAAAGCCTCCTTATCTAAACCCTGAATGAAAAATCCATAATCTTCCGCCCAACATTTGAATACATCTTCGGCGGTGAGCCAACCCTTAACGACTTCTGAATCTTCTTCAATCAATCCCATCTGTTCAAGCAAGCCTTCATCTCCGCCATATGAGAATCTTGAAATCACTACATCTGATTTTCTATCCTCAACGCTAGGATAAATTATCTGAAGTCCGTGAGCGAATGTTCCTCTCAACATCTCGCCTTCTTCAAAAGGAATATTGTATCGTTCCAGCAGAGTTCTAAGCTTGTAGAACTCCGCCGTATTCAATCTCTTTCTATTTATCATTTGCCAGTACCTCCATCACATGATTCTTATCGCCTAAATACTTTCCAGCACTCATGTAGATTGCATTGTCACCGAATGCCTGTTTTGCGAATTCCTTAAGTTCTGTATCTGATAATTCGTATCCCATTCCTCTTCCGTATGCACATCTGTATGTAGCGACAGGGCATTTACCGTACCAGTCAAAACCAATTACTCTGAAGAAAGCGGGATGTGTAAGAGGGAAACTGATTCTCTTCAAATCCAACGGCTTGTCGCTTGACTTAACCTTGATACAAAGAACGTCTGCGTCAGAACTCTCTGAGTAACTCTGAACGGCGTAAAGGTTGAATCTGTAACCCTGATTTTCAAGTTCCTTGATTGCTCCAAGAATCATCTGTCCATTCTCTATTATCGTTTCAGTTGATGTGCTACAGTTTACTGTCATGTCATAGTATACATCAATCACTTTGCACTTGATAGGCTTCATCGTCATGTTTATCATGCTGTTCGGAACGCCTTTGAGGGCGAGCGGTACGACAGGAGCAAATCCTGCGATATTATTCTGGAATGATATTCTCTTTCCGTTTCCCGAACTCTTAAACTTCACATTCTTGAAGGCGTCTACCGTAGGCTGATAACCAGTCCTCAAAAGTTCAAGTGCTTCTTCGTATGTCTTAACGCCGTGCCAATCTTCCTTAACGCTCTCCTTTGAGTAATCATGGAAACTACTGCTGGTATTCTTTCTTGTCTTACAATCGTCAACTACTTCCTGTGCTGAGTTGTAGAACTCGATATTTGCTTTAAACTTCTTGCCTGTTGAAAATACAAACTTCTTACTCTTTATAACGCTCATCTCATTTACCTCCTCGGGTTATTATCAAAACCATTACGCTACCAGTTCCATCAATGCTGTCTTAAACTTGCTGTCATGAAGTTCGTTACATATGATGTTGATGTCGTCTTTCTCAAGACCCTTTACCAAACAAGTGCTGAGTGCTTCACTGAGGCTAAGTAACTGAGTCATCTTTGCCAGTCTGCTTATTGCTCTGTAAGAAACAACTACCTGTATTCCAGCCTTCTTGCTTGCGTTCCTGAACTCTCTACAGAAGTCAGCCAGTTCAATATCCATTGCCATTCCGTTTTCAACTTCTACTGAGTAATCAATCGGTACTACTGCGAATCTGTCAAGGCTTGCTGCGTCAAGTTGATTTCTTCCAACATATTCATAATCTGCTCCGTGACCAGTTGTATTTCCAGCAGCGATTACTCTGAAGTCGGGATGTGCTTCCACGTAACCGATAGGAGCGGGAAAATCGAAGTATCTGTTTGCGATTGCCGCATTCAGGATAACCAGTACCTCAGGGATTGATGCATCCATCTCATCAAGCATGAATAATCCGCCTTCTGTAAAAGCCTTGTAGAACTGAGTCGGCTGATAGTTACCCATCGCATCTGTAAAGCCTGTCAGCTTATACTCCTGAGTAACGGCGTTTGTGAAGTAGAAGTTAAGTCCGAGTGCTTCTGCTACCTGTTTGCAAAGATGATTCTTTCCTGAACCAGCAGGACCTGTTAAGAAGACGGGTTCATCGTTTGCTACGAATTTGAGTACTGTATCAAACTTCTCATGAACGAATCCCTTCAGGTCTTTCTTCTCGCCGTCAATGATTGTAACAATCTTACGCTCTATTGTGCCGTACTCTTCCTTGATGAAGTTCTGAAGTATCTGAGTGCATTCGCTCTTGAGTTCATTCTCTATTGTAGGGATGCTCTGCTTCTTGATAACTTCCAGTAAAGCCTGACCGAGAATATCAAGACTACTTGAAACCGCCTTCTCTGTAGGAGCCTCTGTAGGCTGAGTCTCTGCCTCAGGAGTAGCAACTTCAAGTTCTATCTCGTAGAAGCGAGAAGAACAGCACTTGCAGAAACCTTCTCTACTGCTTGCTATGTCAGGGTTCTCTGAAACGTACTTTTTGATGTGTGCTCTTACTTGGTCAACGCTCTCATACTTAGAAATGAGTTTGAACATCTTATCCTGATTGTTCGGAATGTCACTCTGTATTCTTGCTCCAGCCTGTACGTTGTAAAACTTAATCATCATTGCTTCGAGTTCTGTATTTCTTTCTTTCATCATTTCTTTGTCCTCCTAGGAATCTTTTTCAAAAATTTGTTTGTTAGTTTCGTTTCCCCTTTTTCGGTGTTGCTTTTTATCCTCCTTTCTCGGCTGTAGGGGTCAGCCGTTTTTTCTTGGCGTTTTTTATTTTATGATACGCTTTTTTTTTAAAAAAAGCAAATTTTTTTGATTTTTTTTGATGTTTTTTTAGTCCCTTTTGGCGTTTTTAGCGGTTTTACGGGACTTTCTCGTCATGAAAAAAAGCAGGAATTTTTACAAATCCCCGCCTTTTTCATACCTTTTTCTCAGCTTTCCTCGGATTTTCTCCCTTCACAAGGCAATACAGGGCAATCTATTCCATAACATTCAAAGACGCCACATATACCTTCATTTTTATCATAATGGTTACAAGTTTTACATTCATCATAATCATCCATTTTGAAAATCCTCAATTCTATATTGTATCTGTTGCTTTGGCATAAACTCTTTTGCGTAATCGGTTAGCTTAATCTTAGTGTAGTAGACTCCTTTTCCGTTACGACCCTTTTCAGGAATCTTTTTTACAATCTCCATACCGAATCTTTTTGCTGACATCTCCCACTCGTTATTCTGCTTAGCCCACTTGCTATAAACGGCAAACAAATCAGATGCCATAATCTTCTCATCGGTATCATAATCAATCATTACACACTGCTCAACAAATCCAGCAATCAAATCCATCTCTTGTTTGTAATCTTTCGTTGCTTCAATTACTCGTTGAGGTTCTTCTAAACCATCTCTGTGCCACTTCATACAACCCTCAACCGCCCATGCTAATATCTGAGGAAACTCTTGTCTGAGTTTATACTTCAAATTCTTATCAACTTTTTCTTTCGGTATATTAACTTCAAACGGAAGTAATTTTATTCTTCTCCAAATACCTACATCGGTTCCACGTACAGTCGGTTTATGATTTGTAGCAATCCATATTTTGAATTCAGGTGTGTACTCAAATTCATCTCCGTATAAGAACCTACATGTAACTTTACTTCCGCCCGTCAATTGTTTCAACAAGCCTTCATTCAAACGTACACCTTCAGTTGGCTCTTCACACGTTACAAATCTTGCTGACTTCAATCTTGCAATATCACTGTTTGCTCCACCGCCTAAACTACCTACACGGCTCTGTAGCATCAACGTATCAGGTTGAGCGTTGCTTGCATAGTCTCCCAGCATGTCCGCAATCGTATCAAGGAATGTTGACTTACCATTGTTACCCATGCCATATAAAAAGTACGCACATTGCTCTTTATTACTTCCTGAGATTGAATATCCGATAGAGCGTTGAATGTAATCTTGCATCTCTTTATTTCCACCCGTAATCTCATCAAGGAATTGTAACCATCTTTTTGGCTTACGTTTCTTTGCATCATATTCACAGTTGGTTATCTTAGATAACATCCACGTACTATCATGAGGCATGAGTTCACCATTTTTCAAATTGACTATTCCATTCTGAACATTCAAGTAATCAGGGTACGCATCAAAGTCGTCAGGCGATGCAGGAATATCATACAGATGTTGACACTCTTTTATCATTGCTTCTTTTGCCGCACTTCCAGCAGTACGCTTAGCAAACTTTAATGCTTGGTCTTGCAAATCTCCATCAGGGATAAGCCATGCTTCTTTTTTTAAATCCTCGCAGATATAATCAGCAAGCTTTTTTATCTCACCGCATTCATCAAGCGTCCAAACCTTACCAGTCCAAAAATACCATTTCTTTCTATTGTAGGAATACTTCAAAACGCTTCCATACTTATCGTATAGGCGGTGAGCGTTACCTGTGTCGGTGGCGTCATATTGTTTTCTTTCTCCTTCATCTTCTATTACTCCAACTTTTCCGTTCCTAAAAAATGCTATTGCTAAGCTTGTATCATCATTGTACTTTTTCGGTTCATAAACTTCAGAGCATGATGCGCATGCTTTTCCTATTGTAATATTTCCATATGTATCACTTCCACGTTTCGTATCCCACTTCTTACGATACAGTCCTGACGACCTAAATATCCTATCCATCTGAGACTCATTGCGACCAGTCCAAAAAGCCAACTGATTACATAACGCTAAATCCGCTTCAGATTGAGATGGAAACATACCTTGCCACTGGCCAGCATACAACATTGAAAAAAGAGTTCCTGTTTTACATGACCTTGCTTTATCAATTATCTCTGCATCATCAAGGTCTACTATTGTTTGTCTTCTCACCTCAACCTTAGGAACATTATTCGGAAGATACTTACTATGAAGAACCTTTACGCTCTCAGTACAATCTTTTATATCTGTATAAGACGCATTGTAAATGTTACCAGTACAAATGAAGTATCTGCCTTCTGAATACATTTCCACTCCACCTTTACGTCTACTACCTTCAGGAAGTTTTCCTTTACAGATTATGTGAATACCATTTCCGCTTCTACTAATCTCCGTGTACGATTGTAATGTCTCCACAAACTCATCAACAAAATCAAGATTATCCAAACAATGGTCGAGGTCTATTCCGAAGTAAGGCGGTGAGAACATAAAACCTAAACCATCAAACCCAAACTCTTCACACGCTGACATAGCTTGTTCAAAAGTACCCCATGTGTCTTTGTCATTACTTTTTGCGTTACCTCCCGTCAAAGGGTTCTTAGGTATCTTTGCTTCACCTTGCCAACAAACCCAATTCTTTACCTTCTTCAATTCTTTTGGAATGTTTTCTATTTTCGTTTGCATATTATCATAACCCTTTCGTTTGAATTTCATTTTTCTTGTAATAGGCTAAACGCTTCTTGGCCCAACCTTTATACATCCCAAAGTCATCGACAAAATCGATTACTCTTCCTATCGTTTTTCCTTCCGCTTTTCTTCCTACCCTTCCCACTGACTGAATGATTGTAGTTTCATCTTTTTCAGGCGTTGCAAATATTACATACTTAAGATTCGGAACATCTAATCCTTCTTTTGCTAACTGATATGTAGCAAATATGCAATCCAACTCTCCATCGTTTAAAGCCGTCAGTGCTTTCTTTCTTTCCTCCTTTGCTGATTTACTTTGACCTGTTCCTGAAATACAAACTGCGTCACCTATCTGATTGAGTTTATACTCATCACATAATCTCTGAAGATACTCAACTCTATTTGCCAATACTATAATCGGTTCACACTTAGGAATATTTGCGATAGTATTGAATACAACATTAAATCTATTCTTATCCTGAATCATATTATCAACTACCTTGTTGTAATCAATAGTTCCATCTCCCATAAGTACACAATCATAATCAGGGAACCATCCAGTAGGTATCTGTTCCACTTCAATAGGACACGTTGTATCTCTCACTTCCTTTTTACTTACCTCATGGATTATTCCGCCGAGCAAAGCAAACATACTTTTTTCCAACCCGTCTGCTCTCTTTGGTGTAGCGGTTAAACCTATCTTATATCTTGCACAGAGATTTGATATAACTTTATAAAACTGAGTTACCCTCGTAGGACTTCCGCAACAATGTTGACACTCATCAACGATTATGATATCCCATGCATCTTTGTATTGAGATAAATCCAACTTTGCCATTGTCTGAATTGTAGCGAATGTAATTCCACTTCCTATATGAACTTTTCCGCCTGTAATAGTTCCTGCTCCTACATAATCAAAAAGGCTCTCCGCTCTTTTCTTTGATTGATTCAATAAATCCTGTGTATGTGTAAGCCATAAAGCCTTACCGCCTAAATAAGATATGATTTCCAAACCGCTTTGCGTCTTACCACTGCCACATGGCATAACCAGTATTCCATTCTTTTTCTTTAAAGCCTCTTCTACTGCCTTTTTTTGATATGGGTATAGATTTATATTACTTCCATAATGTATTTGTCTCATTGGAGCAAATTCGACGTTCCAAGACACACTACGTACACACATGAGCCATATATTTTGTAAACACCCAAACGGCAACCATAACTCATTACCATTCTTTTCATATAGATGTATCTCTTTTGGAATATTGCCCGTCCATTTACCCATACGTTCCTTTTTGTAGTATTCAGGATTATCAAGAACAAGATTTGTTCTACACCACTTTTCAACAGTAGGAGTCGGGTTCTCAATTCTGATTTTTTCATTCACCCTAATCCTCATCATCGGCATCACTCCCACTACACTCTTCTTTATGCTCGCAGAAATAGCAATCACATTCATTCTGATAGATTCCTGTCTCCCAACATTTTTCATCCGCCTTAAATATTTCAGCACTGTCCATAAATAAACCTCCTATCTTATCACACAACTTACCTACGCACCACATTACATTCATCATTACAAATACTATAGAGACAAAAGCGAGACCTACCATAACGACAAACGATGTTTCAACCAAGAACAGTTTTATTATCCACAATCTTTCTTCCAATGTTTACCGCCTTTCTTTTTATCGTATTTATCTAATGCTTTTATTATCAATTCAATTACGATAAAAATTATCATCACTCCAGTCACTAATGAACCATACATTATTCCAAACTCCATTTATCATCCTCCTTCATTTTGCGGCAACTATCATTAAAGAATTCTTCAAACTGATTATCAGCTTCTTTCTTTTCTTTGCGTTCATAATTCTGTTGCCTGTTTTTGTTTCCAAAAGATATCTTTTCAACGCTCTCAATTCTCAAAGTTTTTATTCTCTTCATAACGCTCATATAATTTGTCTATTGCATGAACACATAATCTTAACTGACACATAGAAAGAGTATCTTCCGCATGAATACAAGTACAACAATCTGCGTCTTCATTATAACCTTTAATTTCTGCTCTAAATTCTTTGACAGGCTTTTCTTTTTCTTCCACAAGCTTTACGATTAGACTTGTAGTCTTTAAAGAATCAACTAAATCGTCAGCAGCTTTTTTATTATCTAAAATTCGATACAATCTAAACTTTTCGCCACGCTTATTTTCTTTTATCATTATTTTGTATTTCATGTTTTACCTTCCGTATCTGCTTCTATGATTGTTGGTTGCATAGATAAAATATGACCAACTGTTGTATTAAGACCTTCTATTTTCCATTCGCTAACACATGGATAGCCGACAATGTTTCGATAAATCAAATCTCCGTGTCCTTTTGGAAGTGGTGTGCCGTTATGTATGGCTTTCCATTCTTCACTAAATATCAATTCACCATTCTTCCAATCTCTTGATTGAATGTCATTGTAGGTTTCTTCGGGTATCTTAATCACTAATTCTATATCTGCCATGTTATTCCTCACTTTCTTGTGAATCATATATCGTTATCCTCGTCTGCCTCGTTGAATATTCGTTCAAAAGTACCCTTGGGTGCGGTTATCTGTGCGTGTATGCCGTTCCATGTTTCGGTTTTCTCACTTTCCTGTGGCTCATATGGTTTAGGTAAAGGCATCCATGCCATAACACATTCGTATTCAAAAAATTCATCACCTAAACAACCCAAAGTATTTAAATCAAATTGTTGCTCCCAATATCCAAACTTTTCACAACCCTCGTCATAATCACCAATAAAGCAATAATAATCCTCATCATCTGTCAATTTGCCCCATAATAGATATGTTCCTTCTTTTTCGGGCAACCTCTCACTAACAGAAATCCACTCTGTCGGTCTTGTTGGTGTGACAGGTGATAACTTTTGCAACCCTTCCCAAAAATTACAAAGAAAATCTGCCTTATCTCTCGTTGTGTGTACCAACTCTTTTGATAATTCATCAACCTCTTGTCTACTCACGGCATCCTCACACGGCTGACTGTCTAATACTTTTTCTATTGCTCTTAATAATTTAAGTATAAATTCCATGTTTATAGGCATATCAGTAGGTTCAACACCTAACCTTTTTGCTATTCTATTAAAATCATTGTAACATTCTTCTATATACTCTTTATATTCTCTTTCTGTCATTCAGTTTCCTCCTTATCGTTGGATTCCCACTTACTGAACACGCATATATAGCAAGGGTATTTATCAGGATTACCATATCCATGTTTACAAGTAACGCAACCCCTCGTAACAGCCATTGGCTCTTCATTATCAGTAGGCTCTGAAGAAACGATATCTTCTATTTCATTCAACCTTCCTTTTATTCTTTCAAAAATTTCATCACCAACTAACTGAGCTATTCCGTTCAGGGCCAAACCTATTCTTAGCTTATCCATTTTATTCATTTTTTTTTCACCTCCTATGAAAATAATTCATCAATTAAATCTGAACATATGTTAGTACAAATCAAAAGTATCGTAGTACACGATTTAGAAAGCGTTTCAACTTCAACTCCTTTGTCAATTCCAAACTGCATAAAATTATCAATATGTTTTGATACGACATCGGAATACTTTTTGACTAAGTCATTTTTTGTAATTGTTATCATAACCTTTTTGTTTGCCATGCTATCCTCCTAACACCATTTATCCTGAATATACCTTTCAGGAATTTCCATATACTCTTTTCCATTTACCGCCCAATATGAAGTCTCTTTTTGACCACGATATATTATTAGGCGTACACCATCTATTATGGCTTCTCCTATTATTTTTGCTGTTCCATTTTTCAGTTGTTTTAATCTTCTTCTCCTCCTACTTATATATGCTGTACTCTTTACAAGGTTATCTGACTTATCTGATATAGGCTCCGTCATAATTGCTTCAGCCTTATCAACTCCTTTAGGCTTTTCGTATAATATACAATACGGATATTCGCACTTTACACATTTAGGTGAATACTGACATCCTTTATCCTCTGAAATTTTACTTATCTCTTTCTTGGCTTTAGCATCAACTTCCTCAATTGGATTCTCTGAGGCACTCAACAGGGTCGAAACCGTACTCACATTCTTCGTCTTTTTTATAATACGCACATCGCTCACACCTTTCTCTTGCATAGTCTTCAGTCAACTCCTTTTCTAATCTCATTCTGTCACGCTCATCTTCTGCTCTACAAATACTTTTATATTCTGACTCGGTTATACCACCACTTTTCCAATCGCTATATGCACTCATAGTTATCACTCCTAATCGCTAAGATATCTCTTACCTCATTTATCGTTCCTATTATACCCTGAAGGTCTGTTACACCCTGACTCTTTGCTAACGCTACATATACCATATCCAACTTACTATTTGCTAATTCATTTCTTCTTTCTATTTCCTTCTGTAGTATATCTAATGGAATATGTTTTACGACCAGTTCTTTTTCATCACGGCTCATAGCAAGTACACGTGTTGATATTTCTTTTCTTTCCATCTTATTCATTTTGTTATCCCTCTGCATCTAAAATTTGAACGTATATTTTTCCTTTGCATCCGTCTTCATAAACTCTATTCATGAACCCTTGACATTCATCAAGAGTTGGATACCATACATCAATCACATCAGGTTTACATCCAGTATCTTCTATCTCGTATATGCCAATTATGTCTCCAACTTTTTCATTAGGTAATCTCTGATATATAACGACCGTCTTTCCTACCCACTCAGAGTTACCCGTAGCACATATTCCTTTACGAGTTTTTATTCCTGTTGATGTCGTTCCTTGAATACAGTATGCAGTAGCCTTCATTTTCAAAAGGTTGACTTTACTGGCATCAGCATTAAGGCAAGAAATAAGGACGGCGACTATCACAGTCAACATGCCTGTTAACAATCTTCTTTTCATTTGAAGCCTTTACCTCCCAAAAGATTAACCCGAATGCTATAATAAGCATAAGTGTAGATATAAGACCTTCTGACAACTTACTACTTTCAGCAAGTCCGCTTGCTCCTAACAAGAACATTACAAATCCAATTTTTCCTTTCATAAAAATTCCTCTCCTTTTAAATTGTCTAATCTAATACTTTTTTTCTCTTTCAATTTATCATAACTTATAAGATAAATTTTTTCTTCATGTTTGACTGCTATCAACGGCATCTCATTTCCGCATCGTAACCATTTTTCAAATGCCATTATCTGATTATCTTCAAGGCGAGATATATTGAAACTTTTTGATACGCATGTCTTACAATCCATTGCTATCGCTTTTCCATTTTTAACTGCTATAATATCAAAGGGTTGAGCACCTCGGTTATCGGGTACAATAAAGTGTACCCAATAACCTTTAGATGTAAGCAGTTCGCACATTTCATTTTCAAAGTCAGTGCCTATTCTTTTATTGCTCATACCTTAATCCTTTTATAACCAGTCAGGCAACTCAGCATCTTTAACCTGAGCAAATCCATTCTCGTCAACCTCTGTTCCGTCAGGCTCTTTCCACGGCGGTAAGTCTCCCTGTTTATCGGCAGGAATGAACCAACTTAATTTAGCATTCACATTGCCCTGATATTCTTCATGCTTTACAACGCATGCTCCTACCTTGCCAATCCACTTGCTCATATCAAACTCTCCATCAGGAATATCCTTAAATGAATCAAAGAAGTCTGTGAGCATTCTATTTGTGGTCTGTGGCTTGTCATCCATGAATGTAATGTAATGATACAGAGTACTCTTATATCCACTTATCTCAAACTGGAGCACTAACATATCATTATCATTCTTTGACTTTGCCTTGTCCGCACTCTTTACACGGATACGATGTTTTCCTTCGGGTACATTTGTCTTAAATCCTTTTTCTTCTCTCTGATAATTCCAAGCCATATTATTTTTCCTCCATAAAAATCTTTTTTGTTAATTCTACGGTATACAATGCAAACAATTCTACGATAAGCATTCTTATCTCTCCCTTTAACTCAAGTTTTGATAAACTCTCTGATGTAACACGAGCGGAAAGTGCTATGAACTCATCTCTGTCCATTGTTACCTCAATAACTTCTTTCTTACTTGTCGCCTTTGCTCTCTTCATCTTTTTCTCCTTTCTGTATAAAGTCTTCTACATCACAACTCTTGCGAACATCAACCTGATTCTTTGCATAAATGTTTTGAGTCGCTTCAAGTAGTATACGATGCTCTCCATCCTTATTTATTGTTATCCATCCTACGATATCACATAGACCACAAATGTTATCAACTATCTTGGTAGCAATCTTCGGTATCAACTTTGAATATTTTGTTCCATCGGGATGAATAAAATCTTCTGTTTGCTCCCATGCAGTCCATACGATATTTATTCCCCATGACTTCATGTATCTCAAACTGTTTACCAATTTGAATTGCATATACTGATAATCGGCCATAGCTGGAACACCTTTATTTTTACCCTGTGAGCCGAGGTCTGATAAGATACACCTTTCTAATTCAGAAATATTATCAACGGCTACCGTTGTAATGTTATTCTGTTTCAACCATTCAGGCGTAATCTGTTTCAGAGTCTCAGTCCAATTTTCAAAAGTCTTTATATTGTCTATTTCCTGTACAAGAACTTTTGAGGTGTCTTTTACTATCTCACCTTTAGCAAGTGTCCTCATTATCGTCCTATCTACGTCTAGGACTAACGTATTACCTTCACTCCTTTCTGCAATCAATCCGATTGCGGTTGATTTGCCAACTCCTGGCTTACAATATAGTAAAGCCGTGTATGGTATGTTGTCAGTTTGAATCTTTTTCAGGTTCATATTCTTCTCCTTTCACAAAATCGATGTACTCTTGGTTCGGGTCATAGTTTAAACAGATGCTTGAATATTCACATCGTCTTCCGTACTGATTACAATGGCAAGTATTACGATAGAAGTCTCGTTCCATGTGAATTTGATTCATCATAGTTTTCATATGTAATAATTCCAATCTGAATTCTTCAACTTCTTCATCAGTACGGGTTATTTCTAACAAGCGAATTTTATTTTCAGTATCGTAGTTATACCAGTCAATCATTCTATAGAAAAAATCTTTATCCGACTCATCTTTCTTTTGTCTGATTGTAGGCTTACGACATACTGTATACCATACTTTCCGATAACCAGTAAGCAACATATAAGCAAGTATCTGCTCGTCCCACAGAAGGTTGTATTCGTATTCTTCAGTTATCTCTGAACCAGTCGTCTTATGTTCAACGATGTGACCGTCATCAGCTATACCATCAACGACTCCTACAAACCTATCTCCGTTACCCAAATCATATTCAATCCATTTTTCAGCTTCTACAACTTTGAAAGATGGATATATGATTTCTTCATATACTCTTGCCATTGCTAACTCTTTCGAATAATCCTCGACTAAATCAGGATTGTCTACAAGCGTTTCTCCCTTGTAAAGCCTTTCTAAATACTTATGATAATTTGAACCTATTATAAGTGACTCCGCCTTGTTGACTGGTTCCATATGTTCAATATATCTAAGTTCATATTTTCTCCTACAAGCTTTGAACGCTTTAATCTTGTGTACTGATAGTCTCACTACCTATCTCTCCTTCCGCTAATTACAAGTTCAATTTTAGCCTGAGTAAGTCTTGACGGCATTTGAGTTTCATTCTCAATAGAATTGATTGTCTGAACAGAAATACCAACTCTTTCCGCCAACTCCTTTTGAGTCAAGTTTTCTTTTGCTCGGTACATAACCATTCTCTCCTGTAATGTCATTCAGGGTCACCTCCTTTCTTAAGATAAGATAAGTATAGCAAGAGCGAAAACTAAAATCAATATTTTTTTGATATTTTTTTACACTCTTTTAATTATCTGTATTTTTCCATAGTAAAAATGTAGCATTTTTATATAAATATAAAAAGTGTTTGAAAAAAATATATTCTTATATAAAAGTTTATAAAACCTAAAAATGTAACATTTTTTTATATGAAATTTTAATCATCAATAGTCTACTGGAAAACAGACCGTCCATGCCTTTCCAGTCTCAGGGTCTATTGCTGTACTAGTACTATTTCTAATAAGCATTATATCTTCATCTGATAGACTCGTTGTATTACCATGTGAATCGTGATTAGCGAATATCAAATTGCCAACAAGCATTACTCCTGAGTCAGAACTGAACGCTGACGGTATAGGGTTATCAACGAACAGGCCAATGTCATCAACGAAGATGTCAAAATACTTCCCATCCTCTCCGCCTACTTTTCTATACGCCACATCGAAGCAATCACACTTCAATGCTTTATAGTAATCATCAAGCTTGCTACATTCTATCTCGCTAAAACCAGTTCCGCCTATTACATCAAAAACCAACAATCTTGCCTTACCCATTACGCCACCTCCATCTCATTTTTACTACGTCTGTGAATATACAGACTGTTCGTTAATATCTCGTTAGGTAATACTTGCGTTCTGTTTACACTTTCTATCATCTCTTTTAATGTAGCAATCGTTTCCTTTTCTGATTTGCTATTAGCCTTGTAGAAGTTAGGAACTATAATTACCTCGTGAACGCTAGAAGGAATAACGAACAATGATTTCGTTCCTACCTTTTCATATATAGCCTTAAATACGTTCTCAGAAAGCAAGGCTGATGCTCCATAGAAGTGTTCATTATTACTTACTACATACATCACAGGTAACGCATCTTCACCATACATGGCTTTAAACTGTTCTTCTCCAAGAGCACTCACTAATATAGATTCCATTTCTTCTATCTCAATTATATCTTCAAGATTATCCATAGACCGCTCTTTCATTTTGCTAGTATCGAGATTAAGATGTTTTATCAAATCATTTTTGACTGTTGCCAGTCCGATACCGCCTATGTCATCTCTTCCGACCATAATCTTATAGACAATTTCCATGTCTAAAAACGACTCGTGATATATGTTGTCATTCTCAAGCCTTTCAAGGTTGCTGTCTTTACCTATTAAAGTAGGGATAATCTTTTTGTATAGCTTGTCTTCATCTCCAAGCCATTCAAGTGCCTGTTCGGGAAAACCTTTCTTATGCTCACGTACATATCTGTTTACTACCTGAGTGATTTTCTGTTCATCTGTGATATCTTCATCTACATATATTATTGGTGAGATAGCACTACCTTTTACACTCACTGAATATCCTTCAGCTTGTACTCCATTGTTTTTGACTACGATGTGTTTTTTCACATTAACGTCTGTTCCGATTTCCTGCTTAATTCTTTCTCTGATTCTCTCTTCCATTTTTCTTCTCCTTTTCATACTGGGTCACAATCACATGTCGCTACATAAATCCCGCCGTGAGTTTCATCGCCTTCAATCCAAACGACATCCTCTCCGTGGACGAACGACTGCCAGTTGTAATCCTCGCCAACTTTACCATCAAGATTGAGTATGAGAGTTCTTATCTCGTCATTGACCAAATGAGAGTTACCTTCACGCTCAATTCTTTCAAGCATTTTCTGTGCTCTAAAAATCCTCTGCATCTTTATTCTCCTTTCATTGTGCAAAGTCTGTCATCATCAGACCGAGTAGACCATCTCTCGGTGACCGCCCGTAGGCGGTTTCGACTATTCGCCAATGCTTGTAACAGTGTCTACTGTATAATGTTCTATGTCGTCATCAAGTTCAAGTGCCTGAAATATATATCTGCTCCATATATAGTTGTCAATATAATGCTGAGATACGTCTCCATTCTTATGCTCTAATGTCACCTTAAGCATATTCCATCCTCCTATGCGTTTGCCAGTCTCGTTAACTGCTTCGTATACTTAATCATCTTTCTTCTCGTTGTTGCCTTCTGCTTGTCAGTCAGATATTCATTCTTCAGTAGGAACTCTGATACACTTGAAAGGAACTTACTATCCGCTCCGTTAAATCCAACTCCGTTATAATACTTCGTAGAGCCAACCCTTTGCTCATCAGCGGTCTGTTCTTGATATAGCCTCTTTAATGCTCCATATAAAGCCTTGTCGCTTCTCTGAATGATGTCTTTTATTTCTTCTTCAGTCCAAACCCTTTTTTCAACTTCAATATCATGTTCTTTTAACCAGTCCGTCAGCTTAATCTCAGTGGCACTTCCTACATTCACACATCCCGTAGGAAGTGTCTTTACTTCCAGTCCGTACTTCTCAGCTACCTTTATAAACTCGTCAACATATTCACGATTCAAAACCTTCGCTCTTTCCATCTGCCTTCCATCTTCAATATAATGTGTAAAAGAGTCGAAGTTCCTGCAACAGTAAACCATCTTTTTGAAATCAACTCTATTTATTTTTATCATAACCGTTACGCCTCCTCTACGCTTAATATTCTGTATTCACAATCTACACCTAATCCGTACCACTTAATACACTCGCTTACACTCTCCATGACGCATTCCTGACGCCTCCATTCCCAGTTGCTTAATGCGTCTGCATATTCAAAGGTAATCTTCAGCATCTTATTCATTTCGTACCCTTCTTTCCCCAACAGGCATCAAACCAGTCTTCCAATGCTTCTTGAGTACCACACTCAGGACAAATCTGCGTCTTGTTATCACGTCTGCTTATTGCGGGATAATCCCAGTACCTTTTATTACACTTCGGACACTTCCTACTGTCCTTTAAAAAATCCCTCTCATCATAATGATTGCTCATGCCGTTACCTCCTATTCAATAGTGTAGCCGTTCTCGGCCAAGAAATATTCTAAATCCTCTCGCTTCCAAAAGTGATGTATGTTGCCTCTTATTTCAAATGAGAAAGAACAACTCGCAAAACTGTAACCGTAACTTCCAATCACTTCACCATCAGATATTATCTTTCCAGCCAAATCCAATTTCACTCTTACCGCCTTAGCCATATCCATTCCTCCTTATGCGTATGCCATTGCATCATGCTCATGCTCTTTTTCAATCTCACACCAAAAATTATCAAAAACCCTGTCTACCTCTTCAAGGGTTAGTAAATACCACTCTTCTGCCGCACAACATTTCCAGTCTCTAATGATGTCGCTTACATGAGGACATCTGTCCTCACGCATAGCGTCTGAAATCTCAGTCAAAACATCTTTATAACAATCCTCAACTAAAGCCTTCATAACCAGTGCATCCATATTAAAAGTCCTCCTCTTCGTCATATTCATCATACTCATCATCCCACTCATCCTCATCACTGTATTCTTCAAATCTGAAAGGACCATCACAATCATATATGCTTCCAACCTTTTCGCAACCTCTCCAGCGACTCAGATATCTCTCATCAAGAACGAGGTCTGTAAGCTCTCTGAGAATGTCTTCATACTCATCGCCCGTATAACATGTGTAAATGCCCTCAAGAATGTCTGCTGTACGTGGAGCGTATTTGTGTAACCAGTTTGCGTAACTGCTGAGGTCATTGCACCAACCCTGCATCACGTAAGTATTGTCGTATACATCACCATCGTTGTACCATTTGTAAACCAGTTTGTTTACCGCCGTAACCATCTGCGAACCGATTGTCTCGCCTTCTCCCTGTCTCGGCATGTACTTGTTTGTAAGTTCCTCAAATCTGTTGTAGTAATTCCAATTAACTGCCATCTCTGTGTTCTCCTTTTCTACATCTAAAATTTTCTGTTCCATATTAAGTTGTAAGACCTGTCATCATCAGTACAGGGAGGTCATCCCGCTGTAGACGCCCGAAGGCGTTTCGACTTATGCTCTCTTGTAGCTGATTACAGTCGCTGTGAAAATGCCTTCATCTGATTCCTTCACTTTTACAAAGTCAGTGGTATTCGGATTGATGTCATTCACAGTTCTGTATGCCTTTCCGTTTACCAAAAAATTGTAGCCGTGCTCTTTCAATAATTCTTTCATTTCCTTCTGTGATTCTGCTTCCAATTTTGTTACCACTTTTACAATACCTTTGGTAGCCTTCATTTCTGCCATCATTAATCTCATCATCATTTCGTTCATATTAACCTCGCTTTCTGAGTTCTTGCCCTTGGGCTTTTAAAAAAGCCGTTTTTTATTTCATTTTACGCTTTTTTTCATATATAAACAAGTTTTTTTTGATATTTTTTGATGTTTTTTGTCATGAATCCCCTGTTTCTGGGGAGTTTCTGGCTCAAAATTTTTGAGTTTTTGAGGCGTTTTTACTATTTTAAAACGAAAAAAAGAGTCCGCATTTACATACAGACCCTTTTTCGGCTACTATATTCTATTGTAGGAATATCATTGACTTAATCTGCGTATGACGCCGTCATATAGTTTAGGCATGAGTGTTTTAATCGTGTCCATCAGTTCATCCATGATGACCAAAAACTCTTCCGCATCAATGCCTTGAATTACTTGTCTGAATTCAGATTTCGCTTCTATATCATTCTCTGACCTTGCATACGAATAATATGGTTCGTTTTCCATATGAATATTCTCTTCCTGTTTAATAGGATACATCTTATCTCTTATGGTATAGAATGCGGCCAACTTCAAACAAGTACTTGCAGACGGGTTACGCTGACCTTCACATTCGGCTATGGCTTCCTGTAAATCATGTTCAGTTATCACAGTAAGCCACCTCCTTTACATTTCAGAAACTATACTCTGAAGTTTCTGTCTTACTCGGTCATTTGGCGCACTACGCATAAGTTCCTGTAAGTCTTCCATGAAGTCACCCGCATTGCTGTATCTTCCCATAGAATCTCTTCTCACAGAACCTCTTCTACCTCTAGCATAAGAATTTCCATCACGATAAGACATATCATCGCTTCTCATACTGTAATCCCTCATGCTGTAGTTTCCACTATAACCATCATCTGACATCTCTTCTGCCTTAAGAAGGTTCTTCTTGAAATGTGCAAGGGTGTCGCCATACTGAATTTCCGACATAGACAGCTTTCCATCTTTATCCGCTTTGCGCTCAAGCTGTTCAAGCTCATCACAGATATAATCAATCAATTTGTGCATCGCTTTTCCTCCTTATGCAATCCTGTTTATCACGAGATTTGAATTTCTTACTTCTATTAAAGGTGTAGGAGTGACAGTAGGGTCATCAGTAGTCGCATCAACATATCTTACTGACATGCTAAAACAGCATCCTTTTGGTACTGTTACTATGCAAGTGCTAGTCACATTCCCATATTCTTCAACTGCTTGCGGAGTGAAGATTGCCTCGCTCGTTACACGAGGCTCACCGTTTACCGCAATCGCTACTGATATAGGTGTCAAGTCTCCACCTGTAGGAACTGCAATATTTCCATTATAGGTAATTTGATATCTCGCAAAACAATTATCGGTCTTGCCTTTCAGAATAAAAATCCCTGTCTCATCTTCGTGATATACACAACCTTTATTGCAAGGGATAGAAGCAGTAAACAGTATCGGACCATTGAGGGCGACATTCTGTTCCGCATTTGCTAAATATTCTGCCATAAGTTTTACCTCCTACATTCCGCAACCGCAACTGCAATTATTCTGATTGCAAGTAAAGATAGGTGTTCTGCCATAAACAGGTGTTGTAGGAACAGGGCATGAATTGAGTCTGTTATACAGAGCATCAATTTCATTATTGAATCCCTGTGCTATGAATGCGTTCTGAGCAACCTGTGAAGCCGCAAGGTCTTTCATAGCCACCTGCTGACGAAGGTTTGCAATTTCATCATTCTTAGCGTCAATCTTATCTTGACATAACTGGTCTTTTATAGACTGAATACCGCCATTGATTACATTCAGAATAGACTGAGTATTCTGAGTATCGTTAGTTCTTGTAGCGCATGCTTCTCTTGCGATATCTGAACCAAGATTTGCAATTCCGAGTCTGTTATCAGCACTAGCCTGTGCTAACTGAGACTGTAAACCGAATGCAGTCTGCATATTAGCAATCTGACGAGTATTAGCACTCTGTTCAACACCAGCAAAACCGTTAGCGAGAGCCATCTGCATATCGCCACAGCAATTACATAACTGCGTTGAAAGACCTGAGATACCATCACGAATTGATGTGATACCATCGTTAATCATTGCGTCTCTGAAACCATTGTTGGTATTGGTATTGATGTTCTGCTGACCTGTCATGAGCCAAGGGAAGTCATAGTTGCCTCCACCATAGCCACCAAATCCATTACCCCATCCGCCTCCAGCGAACAGAAGTAAGAGGATAATCCATCCCCAATCATTGCCAAAACCACCAAAGCCTCCATTGCCACCGCCGTATGCGGGAGCAACAGGCATGTAGAAACCATTTCCACCATTTTCGTCTGTTAAAGCCATAATCTTTTCCTCCTATAAATTGTTTTAGGTTAGGAATTGTTCTCTTAAGCGAACAATCCGTATCGTCAAAAGCCTGTGCACCGACTTACAACGCTCAGATATGATAATTGAAATCCGATTTTTGCACATTTTGTGCAAATATCGCTCATAAATTACAAAAAGTGAGTATTATTTTCTCATCAACATCTGAATGATTGGATTATTTCTCATGTTCATTATTCTGTTAATTTGAGATTGCGAGACTTGTCCAGTATTCAGAAGATGTTGAAGGATATCTTCAGAACTGTTTACATCCTGCGGTATGTTAAACTTCTGAGATAAAAACTGAACTGGATTACTACGCATCTGTTGATACATTTTCATTATGTCATTTGCATCGCCCATCATATCAATCATCGCCATCCTTTTCTCGTTTTGAATTTGTTGTTCGTTTAGGTGTATTTTTGATACCATCTATTTCTTTCCATATAGCCTCTATTTCAGATTTTAGATTATCAATGGTAGTATTTACCGCCTTGTCTTCTAACGTACCTGTTTGAGGCGAATTCGAAGCCTCAGGGGTATCCTCTTTAACCAGTCTGTATCGTTCAATCTTTGGAGATTCTAGTTGAGAAAATCCCATCGACTTTTCCATAACGATAGGCTGGCCCTCTATCTTGAATGTGACGCAATTCCCTGGAGCTACTGGATACGAATTTACCATACCTTCATTCGGTACAGAAACAAATCCTCCGTTCCGCATTTGCTGTGTATTTTGATTTTGAAAAAATTCCTGTTGAGGTTGAGGCTGAAAATATGTTGGGTAAAATCCATAAGACATTGCTACTCCTTTCTATACCATACATAAATCGGTATCTCCTGAGAACTGTTCCAAGAGTCGTAAAGGTCACCGTCCTTGATAGTAGCAACATGACCTCCGAAACCTAATACGAAAGTGCCGATAGGATTGTCATAAGCAAAGTCTTCTGCTGTATAACAATTAGGGCACTTGTTTGGAATTATTGAACGACTGAATCCATGTTGTCTTAAGACCGCTCCCCATACACTATCACTTGAAGGCATATCTCCCATTTCTTTTCCGTTAAAACATATCATGTCGTACGCAGTCTCCCAATTAACATTCAATGCTTTAGCGACCGCTCGTACTGCACAATCTCTTACATTTCTTCCTGTGGGATTTGGATTGAATCTTATCCACATAGACTTGTTCCTCCAGTTGAGATATTTTAATTTCTAAATCAGAAAGGTTTTGAATATAGACACGGCAAATATCATATGCACTGTCAGGTGTATATCCACAACCTATCAATCTGCGAATCAATACGTTTGTCATATCTATACCTCCTGATTAAATTTTGACATAAAAATACCCTTTGGTCGATGAAACCAAAGGGCAACTTTCGTGCAACTTTCGTGCAATTTTTATCAAAACATTTTTAATTTTGATTTAGAGACTATATTTTTCACTTGTCTTACAGATAATCCAAACTCTTCGGCAAGCGGTTCATAGCTTATTCCGTCAATCAATCTTCTGCGAACTATGGCTCTATTACGTTCCGCATTTCTGCCTACAATAAATTCATCAATGCGATATTCTATATCTGACTTTTGTGGCTTGTTCATACCTTTACTCTGCCTGTTCCGTGACACATATTACATTGACGATAACCGCTACTGCCACCTGTCTTACGTTTCCTACCTTTAGTTTTGATTGTCTGTTTCACTTTCGCCATTATAATCACCTATACCTATTACAGTAGCATTACCTTCTCCTGTCTCTACTTCTTGCTCTACGGTATTTTGATAATACTCAAATTGATGTTCGTAATACAGCCATGCTATATTAGTTCCAACTAATAACAGAATTAGAAGAATACATAATATCCACAATCTTATATTTGTCCGCTCCATTCGAACCATCTGTTCTTCATGCTCAAAATATGTTATCACTCTATCCATTTTTTACCGCCTTTAAGCCTTTAATATCTTCTTGCATTTTAGATATCTCGACCTTGATTACTGGTATCTCTTGAGCGAAATTATTATGCTTTCGAACTTCCTCGGTAAGATTGTCAAGTTTAGTATCAGTAACCGCCTGCGATATAGCAAGTTTATTTTCAATAGACCTATTACTACTTTCATTAGTAATGATGACGCCTGCTAGCGATAATATTCCTGTTATTATTGCTACTAAAATCGGTATATAATCAGCCATACTTAAAACTCCTTTGGCAACATTCTATCACATCTTAATTATACTTTTCAAGCATAGCCCACGTACAAGGACCCACCTTGGTGTCAACTTCCAACCCATGATCTCTTTGAAATTGCCGAATAGCATGAGCGGTTCTATCTCCAAACTTACCATCACAACCATATATGCCTATATCGTATCTTAATTTAGTAAGAATTTGCTGGACGATTATTACATCAGAACCTGACATACCTTGTTTAAGAACTCGTCTCTTTTGAATATGTAAAGAAGATGCTTCACTTACAGCACTTGCATCCCAAACTTCAAGGTCGTATTTTTCAACTGTTGAGCAAAGAGTTGACACATACGTGGAACTTGTAGCATATCCATCAGCCTTTAGCATCTGAGCATACTCTTTATAAGTCGTAGCATCTTTGAGATTTAAGTATCTCTGTGATGATATAAAATCGTAATATCCAGTCACTCCTGCTTCATCAGAATCATACACACGGAAGTTATCTTTAATATTTACTAAAACTCCTACAACATATTCTTCTTTCGTTCTCAGATTTACAGACTTTCCCTTCCAAGACTTACCACATTTCATACCGAAATGGTTATGATAATTTTTTGCAAGTAACGATGTTCCCGCCGCACCTTCAATAATAGCCTGTGCAATAACTGTTGAACAGACTTTATATCCTCTATTCTTTGCCTCAGATTGAATCATCGGAGCAATGTGCTTGATAAAGTCTTTTGCTTGTGCTGAAGTATAACCCATATACTATTCCTCGTCTTTTTTCACATCAACTGCATTTGCATCTATCCATGCTTCACAAAAACTATAGATTGCGGCTGATACTATACCACAAACTGTTCCAATTATTGTAACTGTTTGATTTTCTGTTACAATACCGCTTATACTTGTTGCGATAGAACCGAGAAAAGCCGCAACACATAACCAAAATTTTCTTGAAGTAAATTTGTTATTCATTTTTGACCTCCTTTAATCTTTTCATAATTTCAGCACAAAATGGAATTGAAATTGCTGTGTCTTTTGTAACTTCAACTCCTACCGCTTTTGCGCACTCGACTATATAATCAAGTGAGTTCTCGTTTTCGATTGGTTCAAGTTCATCTACTAATACACCATACTTATTTCTTCTCATTCTTTCATCTCCTTATAAGTCGTGATTAACTTCAATGATTTTATTATGGCACAAACAAAAGTCTCACCACCAAAAACCATAAAAAATCTCTCAGTAAGAGTATCGCTTACTTGGATTTCAAAACACGATAATACCAATACTATTATAGTATATATTATCATTGCTGAAATACTGAACACAACATATCTTGTTAGGCTTCTAGTGGTTTGACTTCTCTTTGTCATTTATTACTCCTCTGAATTACTTTCGGGTGTAGGTGTAACAGGCTGTTCATCATGGTGGATGAACTCTTTGTAACCTTCCACAATATCAAACTGATTGTCAATGATAACAACATAACCTGTTTTAACAGTTTTTTCTGCCCATAAAGTTTCACATAGCTTATGGTATTTAGCCTTTGCCTTGGCCAAATCCGACCACTCTGTGACTGCCCCTTCCCCTAACTGCAAATTGCCATTGCTGATATACATTACATAGTATTTCATGTGATTTCTCCCTTCTTAATTAACCTAAATACCACATACCTCGTTAATGACCGTGTTGTGCATCTTTTAACTGTTTTGCGTTCCATTTATATTGAGTCCTTTGTGATGTAACTTATACTTAACAAATATGTATCATTAGATAGTTTTTCTGTTAGCGTAATTCTTTTATTTGAACCTTCACCCGTACCAATAAAAGGAACATAATCTTTCAGTTTGAATGGTATTGTTGTGCTCGCAAGAATGCCTGTAATAGCAACACCCTCATCATTTTTATATGGCAAATCAAACAACGCTAATGTTCCCGAAACGGTGGGCATATTTGCGACTGTAAAACTAGCCTTGACATAAACAATATTTCCAACTCTGATAACAGATGATGAATTAAGAGTAACATATGATGATGATGCGGTATTAACTGTCAATGTACCTGTTTTCGGCTCAATATAATCAGATATATCACCCTCAACATAATTCGTATTCAGAGTCCATGTTGCACCTTGAGCAACTGTGGTTTTAGTAGTGCCAAACTTACCATCTTTATAAAAATGCTCACCTGCCACATACTGTCTACTTGCTGTTGTTCTTCCGCTCTCATCTGTGCCTATGGCTGATATATCGGCTTTTGGCTCTATGGCTGTTTCAACATCATCCCACGCCAACACTTCCCGATACGTCAACTCATCAAGCGACTGACCTTCTAAAGGTACGGAAACATTATTCTGTCCAATCAGAGTCTCTATCTGCTGTGGTGTGAGTTGGATTATTATTGGAGTTGCTAGTACGTAACAAATCTGTACGGGATTGTTTGATAACCATGTTCTCGCTGAAGCAACATCAGTAACACCTACTTCACCTGTTGAAATCATAGCCTTATGAGAACCATTTGCCCTATAATATATGCCTGTTATCCCCGAATTTGACATAGAATCAGTTATTTCTACATATTTGTCAGACCATATTTTATTAGTTTTCTCTGTTGTACTGCTGTTTGTTATGGAATCACTTGATATAGCACAACTAATTCTATTGAATGCTGTTCCTACAACGACTTCGATTGTTTCATCATTACTTCCATCAAAAGTAGTGCAAACTTTATCAACCGTCAACACCCCACTCACAACATCCACACTTCCGCCGTAGACTGTCTGTCCGAGTGCCACTGTGTATTGTGAGCCGTTATATGGAACGAATGATGCATCTGTTTCTGTGGCTAGTCTTAACATAGGCTTGAACAGTAAACCGCCACTCGGTATCGTGTAACCCTGTCTGATAATCACTCTAGGACGATATACGCCACCATTTGAGATTGTAACATTTACCCCCGAACCTGTGTCCGTGAATGAATTTGACAAACCTGTGTCATTTATGTCATTAACTGATAATTGAAATGTTGTGCCACCGCCACCGCTCGGACAACCATTCAAAATATAACTACCATTAGAAATGACCTGTGTTGTTGATAAATCATAAGCATCAATCGCACTTGCCGTATATCCACCATGATAGAAAACAGAACCGTCTGCATATGATGTTATCTTCAATCCATGCTGTTCGCTTGTTCCTGTTCTAGTATTTTTAAGTCTATTCTTCCCAACATTCCCAACCTCAACACTGCTATGTCCCGTAATCGGTCTGACATTCTGCGGAGATGGCGTGCCACTGCCACTCTGTTTTGGCTCGATATTGACAACGCAAGAGTCAAGTATTCCACCTGTGATAGTATTGAAACTACCGCTCGTGTTGGTGTTCAACTCTGATGATATATCTAAATCAACATCACCTAAATCAGGTCTGTATTTCAACTGTTCCGCATTGCTTTTCTTTACTTTCAGTATTCCTGTTTTTCCTATGTTTGCTATTCTGTATGCCATATCATCACTCCTTTATGACTTTTTGTAATAGACTTTATAATTGACCGTCATTGATGTATCTATCGGACTGCCACTAAAATCAATAGTCAATGTTCCTGAACTTGTAGTACCTCTCCACTCTATATCTCTTACAACTTCATAATCTGTATCTGTTGCAATTACTAAAGTAGGATTAAGTGGAATGTTTAAGCCTTGTGGAAAGTTATCTTGAATCATCGAATATGAATCGGGATACAGTGTCACATCACCGCTTGCAAGCAACCCTTCTGACGTCTGTGCTTGACTTGCATAATACTTTGCATTGTTGTTGTAATACGGACTTGTTGACGGTACTGGCACACCGTTTTGTTCACCTACTGCAAACCCTTCTGATATAAGTGCGTCTGCATCTGCTGAACTTGCCGCCAACTCTGCGGCGTTCTTTGCGTCAACACAATCTGCAAGGTAGTTAGGCTGTAACTTGTCACCTGTGATTGAGCCTGCTTTAATCTGCGCAGTGATAGTCTTGTTTCCGCTTGCATCTGTTGTGGTAGTAAAGTCTATCTCGCTACTATCAACAAACGTATACAGTTTTATCAATTCTGAAATATCACAAGTGTATGTAGTGCCATCTGCGGTTGTCATTGTTATGACACCATTTTCATCCATGCTAAAATCGACAGGTATCTTCTCGATATTCAAGTCCACTGTATATGTACTACCATTCCAAAAAGTGAACACAAACACACCTGTCTGAGTATTATAAGTTAGGGTCTTGATAGTCTGAAGTAAATCTGTTTGATTTGCCTTAGTAGTATTAAAGGTTACCACCCTACCATCTATCTCATACAACGCACTGTCCATCTTATTCAAGTTGGTATCATTTATAGGCGTTGCGGTAGACTCCCAATTTTCCCAATTTATTTTTTCGGGGTATGCTCTATTCATACTTTACCTCCTTATGTGTGATATGGTGCTATCGGTGTATCGGTGTATGTGCTTATCGCATAAGACTCAACCGATTTTTCGACTTCTTCACCATACGATTCAAAAGTATCTTTCAGCATCTGAATTCCATTCATAGTGCGTCTGAAAACAAAAGACTCAAAACCACTATTCATGGTAATCATATTTATCCTGTCTCCTGCCTCTACCCAAGGCAAGCCTATCGCTCTCGTTACATTCGGTGTATAACTCAAGTCAAGAATTTTGCTATACATATTTGATAGCATCTTTTCAACCTCGGGCATTCCGTCTTTATTATACACCATATTTGAACCGCTGTAGAATACATTATCATCCATTACGTATGTATTTTCATATTCTACATCTCCGATGTATTCCCACTGAACTACATTTGATACTTCATTATCTGAGGAAGATATTTTTCTTATCTGTATCTTACCATATTCTTTGGTCTTATAATCAGCATATTCTGATTTTATGTAAGTAGAACGATATAATGATACATTTGAACCTCTCGGATATAAATCATCACTAGGATATAGCGTATCACTTGGATATAAACCTTCTTTTTCACAGTACACAAATTTGAGTTCACCATCTCTATCTGCATTCAAAAAGCATCCATTTATTTCAAGCAAAGACCTCACTACATCTCTCGCTGTAATACTACTATCACTATCAAAGATTTCTTTTGTATCATAATTGTAATAAGCAAGTCTTGTAGATGCGTTTATTAAATTCGGAGTTAAGTCTTTAACTGAATGCAACTGAACTCCTGGCCTTGAACTATTACCATCTGCAAATGTATACACTCCTGCATTATCAGCATGAGGATATTGAGTGCATGGATAATACAACTTGAATGAAACGCAATCGGATGAGAGCATGAAGTAATCTCCATTGTCTACGCAGAATTTATTATGCGTTCCATCCTCAAGAGTTTCATCTATCAGTATGCACGCTCTATTGTATATTCCTCTACCATATGCGTCTATAAAATGTCTGTAACTGCTGTATACATAGTGATAAGACTGCAATGGTCCATAATGATAATTGAGTGCGTACTGATACCACATATCAAAGACAAGTGGATGCTGTAAAAAATCATCATCCTGTTCCGCCACTGTAATATCAACCTCACCAAACCACAAATGCTCAAAGAACCAACTTTCGGGGTCATCTTCCCCGACTTCCCACGATTTTGATATTGCGCCATAATAACCACCGCCTGGCATCGGTCTTGTTGAATTTTTATAGTGAGGAGTTACTTCAGAATACACGAGAACTTCTTCATGATTTTTTCTTGAATCAAGCATAAGAGCACTCATGATATTCCAATACGTACTATACATCTGCCTGACGTACTCATATCCACCACCAGAGTATCCGTCTAGACTCAACCCGAACATATACATCTTATACCAGTTAGATGCATTAACAGACAGATTATACAGCATATCATAGCCTATCAATTCATTACGCTTATATGTCCTAGCACTAGATACAGTGGAATCGGTTATGATAAATTTTCCAAGCGGTATTGCTTCTATCGGTTCATCGTCTCTATCTATGATTCCTCTCTGACGCTCATAAATATATTTTTCTACATCTATACCACGCCATTCTATACAATCGTTTGAGTTATAAGAGGGTATTAAGTCAGAATAATTCTTTTCAAGTAATGTTGTCTGTAATTCTTTGATTGATATTGATATAGACATCGTACCCGATGAAAAAGCATTTTTATCACTATCTTCAACAAGAAATACCAAACTCAATAACTCCTGTATTCCTCCATAAGAACCAGTTTCAAACATTCCTGTATATGTTATGTAATCACTCTGTGCGTCTGAAAAATCATAATGGTTTCCAACTAGGTACGTTCCGTTACTGAATTTAATTCTTAACCCTGCGTTAATATAAGATGGTGATACATCAGAACTTGAGAAGTTGGTTACTTTAAACTTGAACCTAAACGCAATATATTTTGTGTCATTTATATGCGATAAATTTGTTTCTCCGATATATCCACTATCAATATATTTACGTGTAGTAGCACTTACATTCGACCACCCTAATCCATACCCCGATGTATTAGGCTGATATCTTCCCTCAACACCTTTTATCCAATTTATTTCTCTGTATTCAAAGGTGTCAGGGTCATCAGCAAAGTCTTTTGTAGCGATATACGGTCTTATACATCTACCGTTGAATTTTTCAAGTCTATCCATGAGAGTAATTTCGTATATTGCCGCTTCGCTTGAACCTATTTTCAATGTGTCTCTTGAGCAAATAGACTCACTCAATCTCTGACTCTCTCTCAAGATATTTGGATTCTTGACAGGGTCAATACTTTCAGCAGGACGTCTTACGATAGCAGTAATACTATTGTTGCTTGCAAAAGAGTTGTAACCCAAATATGGCAACTTATAATCTGTCCTATTTGCTGTCGGATATAACTCATTAAAAGTATAATTTACATACTCACACTGCAACTGTATATCATCTATCGTCATGTCTGCATTTTGAGCGTCAAAATACAACTGCACATAAGCCATAGGATATGTACCGCCGTACTCAGGGTCTCCACCTTGACAGAACTTTGGTATATCAGCTTTATCTATCCTACAAAACAGTCTTAAACCATCACCCATAAGAGCATCTATAGCCCACTTATTACTGTTTTCATCCAAATCTACAACATACCCAGATATAGACGGATTATTTGTGAAAATACGTATATACTTTCCTGCGAGAAAACTTCTATCACCATTAAACTTACAACGGCACGACAAATAGAGATAATCAGCGTATCTCAAATATTGCTGATTTATCTCGTCATGCCATGCTGTGAAAAAACTGTATATCGCACTCGCTTCCGCACCTGTTCTGCTGTAGTGCCATATATACCAATTTATGTTGGTGATATTTCCTTCTTCCTCATCAACAGTAATAAGAAGGTTCTTATGCTGAGTATCTTTGAGATATTCTTGTCTTGTTTCTTCAGATATTTTTATCATTATTGCTCCTTTATTTGCACTGACAATTTATTCACTGCATAATCAAGAGATATGTCTCTTTTACTACTACTTTTTACAGTACAGAAGAACTTACTTTCTACCATGTCATTGACTAAACCGCCTACGTACACTTGAAGAGTGGTAAGCCTTCCGTCTGTAGCAATAGTCATGTTGTTTATGAAGTCATTATAGTCGGATTCTTTTATAAATGCCAACTCGAAATCTCCTACAATTCTCTTGCGGTATTCACCCTCGTGAAAATGTATATCAGCATCCTCCCATTCTTCAATGATTGACTCTTGATACACCGAGTAACTATCTACTTGAACAAACTTCGTAAAATCTATTCCGTTAATCTTCAAAGAT
>Ga0310690_10001132_pt1 | contig 49624 bp, 41 predicted proteins | sample AusTroGonzalo_MG_2_FD_207661 | JGI IMG/M metagenome (GOLD analysis project Ga0310690, IMG submission 207661) | Bovine rumen microbial communities from tropical cattle in Woodstock, Queensland, Australia - Gonzalo_04 (v2) (version 2) | ecosystem: Host-associated > Mammals > Digestive system >... | reverse complement strand
GCAAGTTCCTGCAGGAATGCACAATGGAGGAAATGATAGACCACTGCGCCCAGTTTGTGGACGAGGTGAACAAGATGATGTCGGAGTCTATGACGCAGGAGCAGTACAAAGATATGATGCGCGGCTTCTTCCCCATGCTCAAACGCTGGAGAACTTCCAGTCCAAATCACCAATAAAAGATTGTATTCTGACGAGCCCTTCGATGAACGAGAGGTTCGAGATTCGGAGTGTTTGGTCTACGAAGTACTTGAAAGTCAACCAATTAAGGTTGACTTTCTGCTTTTCTGCGCTGGCCCTTTTTTGGGGGAATCCCCCCAAAGTCCTATCTTTTGGCAGATAAATCAATTAACCATCCTCAACTCTTTGCGCGAACCTGTTGAGCTTCAATGCATCCTCGTTATAGTTCGAGGTTTTAGCTGTTTGGTCTATGCTTCTAAAATAAACCGCTGATTTTTAGTGACTTATTTTTGCTCTGCTTCGGCAGGACCGCGATACGTTTCCTCTACCCCAAAAATTGAGGGTGCCCAGCATTCAAGTGCTCGTTGAGTGTAGTATCTAAGTCACCCAATCATCAAATAAGGCCAAAAATGCTCGTTGAGTGTCTATCGTTAATCACTCAACGAGCGTTTCCTTTGATAATTCCGAAAATATGCGTACGTTTACGCATAACCAAACTTTTTTGACTATGAAATTCTTTTTTGTCAGCACCAAACACCTTGAACAGCGCCTGTGGTTCAAGGATTCCGAAGACTTCAAAACCGGGATGAATTATGTGGCGGTCGTGGTGGCAAAGACATCTGTTAATGTCCTTGCATTTATTCTGATGTCGAACCACGTGCATTTTCTTTTGGAGTGCTCAAGGGAAAATGCGGATTGCGTGATGGTCCTCTTCAAGACGCTGTATGGCAGATATTACAGGAAAAAATATGGTGGACGAAGACTGCTTAGGCACAACCATGCAGACATTCAGGAAGTTTCAGGCACTGCCGAATCTCTGGAGCGGGTTCTGGCATATATACAACAGAACAGCGTCGCCGCACGGATTTGCCTGTATTGCAGTGATTATCCATGGGGAACAGGGGGATGCTTTTTCAATATGCGTCCGATGTGTAATTCATACAAGGTGGGAAAGTTGTCGGCCAGGGGGCGCAACCGCTTGCTGAAAAGCACGATAGCAGTTCCCGGTAATTGGCTGGTAAGCAATGAGGGATATGTGCTCCCGGAATCTTATGTCTGCCGGGATTTCGTGGAAAAACTGTTCCGTTCCCCGACCCGGATGGATTTTTTTCTGAAGAATTCTTCAAAATCGCGCTGCGCTTTGGAACAGACTGTCCCATCGTTTCGTGACCAAGTCCTCTTGGAGGCGGCTAAAGACATAGCTAACAGCATCTTCCATAAACAATTCGACTTAATGTCTTACAACGAGAAGTCGGAATACCTTAAAACTATTCGTTGGAGGTTCAGCACGGACATCAACCAAATTTGCCGAATACTTGGTATTAGCTACCAGGAGGCTTCAGGGATGCTGGACAAAGTTTAGAACCTATGACTCTCGTTGCGTGTAGTGCTACAGTCACCCAATAGTCAAAAATGTGCAAAAACGCTTGTTGAGTGTCCGCCGCCAATCACGCTATGAGCATACAGGTAGTATTTCATCAAAAACTTCGTATATCTACCCGGAGGGCTCTTTCTACAAGGTTCACCAGCAGAGGGCTATTCTTTTGGCCACAGCCAACCGGCTGCTTTATGCGTCCGGTATCAAGAGCTTCGCATCAATTATAATTCTTTAGGATTAACTCCCATTGCCGGGCATACAATATTCGGCGGAGCTGAATTGCCTGGAGTATTCGCTTTGCATTGCTGCAAGGATGCTTTTGCAATGGAAAAATCTGTTCGGCTGCATTGCTGAAATACAAGTAGCAGATTCCTCTTTTTTGTTATATTTGCAAAAGAGATTTGTGGTTTAAATGGAAGTAACAAACCTTCTGGACATTCACACACGCGAAGAGCTGTACCGGTGGTATCTGGAGAATAACGATAAAGTGAGTGACTTCTGGATTCGCGTGAACCGGGCTGCTGCCGACTGCCCCGGCGTGTTGCGGTATGTAGATGCAGTTGAGGTGGCTCTTTGTTTCGGATGGATAGATAGTACTCAGAAAAAGATTGACGAAGGAAAGCCCATCCAGCATTTCACGCCCCGCCGCAAGCGGAGCAACTGGTGTGAACGTAACCTTATCCGCTGCCGCAGGCTGGTTCAGCTTGGAGAAATGACCCCTGCCGGACTGGCGGCCGCTCCCGATCTTGACCCTTCACGTTTTATTTTTGAAGACTGGGTGCTGGATGCCATCAGGGCCGATGATAAAGCCTGGGATAACTACATCTCTTTTCCTGAGACTTACCGCCGCATCCGGGTAGATTACATTCAGCATTATCGGCAAACGGGGCGTGAGGAAGAAGCGCAGAAAGCTTTGGAGCGTTTTGTCAAGGACTGTCACGTCGGGAAAAAACAGCCAGGCTGGGACGATTTCGGGAGGTTGAAATAGTTGTTCATTACGGCTTGTAACTCAGTTTTCGTTTAATATTCACGATATTTCGTTGAGTACCTACGGCCGTTCACTGTACCCGTGGACCGGCGATTTCGGAATCACTAATGGGGGCAGCCTGTTCTCCTCCCATGACCTGGAACCAATAGTCTGCTTCAGCAACAAAGAAAAAAGGCCTGGATTTCACATCCGGGCCTTTTCTTATACTGTTTAATGTCTGCCGCCGGGGCCTCCGTTTCCTCCGGGTCCACCGTTTCCTCCAGTATAGTTGGAGAGGGTGACGGAAGTGCCTCCGGAGATGCCTTCGGTAGTCCAGATGCCGTTACATTTGGCATCGCCGTTCATGTTTACGTTCCTATAGCCATTGGCCAAAGAAGGAGCCGAAACGATGAAGCCGGATATGCCGGCCGGGGCCTTGAAAGCCGCTATGAAAGATTTGCCGTCGTGAAGCGCATTCCATGCACCCGCGGTACCGTTCATGCTATATACGCTCTGTGAAGCGGAATAGCCATTCTCAAGACCGCCGTACGCTACGACAGTCGCACCGCTGTTGATATAGAGTTTCTTCCCTTCCTCGGTGTTGGCGTCTATGGCCACTTCGGGATTGCCCTTTGTGCAGATGGCCATTACGTATCCGCCGTTGAGATAGGTATTTCCATTGGAATCCATCGCGTCGTTCTGAGAGGAGAAGGCGTAAACAAAACCACTGTTTACGTTCAGGTCTCCCTGGCAGTTGATGGCATCGTCGGCAGTGGAGGAGATATAGCTTTCACCTCCGTCGAAGCTCAGGTCTCCTTTGACTTCCAGGCCTTCGCCGCCAGTGCTGTTCACTATGATGGTGCCGCCGCTGATGACAAGATTTCCGGCGTTGCCAGTCACTTTTGCACGGTCCCCGCTGCCGCTCTTGGTCACCCAGCCAATCTTGACGCTCTTGGCCGACACGTCGTTGACTTCGCGTCCAGTGGTAGTCACAGAGAGTTTCCCACCGGAGATATAACTATCTGAAAGAGTGTGGTTTTCGGTGTCGAAATCATAACTTCCGGCATTGATGCCCTTGCCGCCGTTGCCAGTATTCTTGATGGTGAGAGAGCCTCCGGTCATGGCGAAATAGTTGTCGGCCTTCACGCCGGCAGTGCCGGAATATTCAGCTTCTTCTTCGTCGTAGGCCACTCCGCCGGTCACCGTGACCATGTGCGTACCGCCTTCTACAAGGACATAATCGTCAGTACTTATGCCTTTCTTCATATTCGCAGCTGTGGAAACCACCAGGGCGCCATTGGAAAGCTGGACGTAGTCTTTCCCCTTGAATCCGTGTCCCGCACCGCTGCCGGCATTCACCTTGATGGTCGGGCTCTTCATCAAGCGGATATAGTCGTCCGAGGCTATGCCGGATTTGCCCTGGGAGTTCAGAGCGTTGACGGTAAGCAGTCCGCTGCCGCTGAATATAAGTTGAGCCTCACTGAATAGAACGGACTTCTGATCTTCTTCCCCTTCCGCCGTGTAGCTGGCCGAGGCGCTGTCGGAAAGGGTATTCGTACCCTTGACTACTATGAACGTGCGCTTTTTGTTCTGATTGTTGAGCGCCGCACCGTCAGGATTGGTGATGCTGACGCCGTTCAGGACGATGGCCTGTTTCTTGGCCCCGTACACCTTGAAGAAGCCGTTGGACGTGCTTCCCTTAAGCTCGTAAATCAGTACTTCGCCGCCGGTGTTGTTCACGGTGACTTTGTTACCGTCCACTGAAACATAAGCGTAAGTGTCGCCCTGAACGGACGCATCGCCGGAATCGGAGAATGTGACGGTAATGCGTCCCTTGAATGTGGTGTTCGAGATGTCGTCGTCGGATGAAGGGTCGCCGGAAGATGCATAAGTGAGCCCGCTGTCTCCGGATTCGCTCTCGGAAGAACCGATAACTGTCAAAAGGTAGGACACGGTGGAAGCGGAATAGGTCTCATTTGCTGCCGACGATGCTGTTATCATGGTCGATCCGGCATCTATAAGAGTGATGACACCGCTCTCGCTGACAGTGGCTACATCCGCTTGTGAGGATTCATAGGAGATACTCACGTTGTAGGGGTTCGTCAGTACAGGGAAAGTGTTTTCTGAGCCGATGGTTGCCTCGAAGGACTCAACGCCCCATGCCAGGGACGGGTCTTTCAGGTTGCTCACCTGCTGCTCACCTGAATCATCAGGCCAAAAAGGGAAATCGTCTTTCTCGCAGCCGCTTGCTGCGAGCGCTATGCTTGCGATGAATAATAATACCTTTTTCATAACTCGGCTGGTTTTAGTAAACATCTCGGCGGTAAGCCAACAATCATGCCAAAACGGCTGAAGTCTCCGATATGAGTTGCGAAATAACTATTAATTGGTTACCTTTACCAGACGTACGAGTTGTTTTTTTAGTACCATTGCGAGTATGAAGAGGTTTTTTATCATTGCGGCGCTGCTGCTGTCCGCAGCCCTGGGAGCCCAGGAAATACGTTCAGTGGATATTACCCTGTATATCGACCATGCCGGAGACGCTTATATAAAGCAGGTGTGGGATGTAAATGTGGTGAGCGGAACCGAATGGTATCTTCCCATCGGGAACCTTGGGAAGATGAGCATTCGTGGTCTCACGGTGCAGGAAAACGGAGAAGAGTTTATAGATGAGGGTCGGAATTGGGATTCGGACCGAAGTCTCGCGGAAAAGGCGGGCCGCAGCGGCATCATCGACAAGGGCAGCGACGGGGTGGAATTGTGCTGGGGGCAGGGCTCTTACGGCGACCACGTGTGGACCTCCGGTTTCGTAGCTCTCGGCCTGGTGCAGTCGCTTAAAGACTACGACGCCTTCAACTTCATGCTGCTTAACCCCGACCTTATAGCCAGACCACAGAAGGCAACGGTTACCATCACGCGTCTGGACGGCGGCCGCTTCGATACAGATTCTACCCGGGTATGGTTCTTCGGCACCGAGGGGGTTTCCGAGTTCAGGGAGGACGGAACCATACGCTTCGAGGTTTCCAATATGAGGCGGGATGACAGCATTATCTGCATGATGCGTTTCGAGAAAGGGATGTTCGCTCCGGAAATCAGCCGCAACATCAAATTCAAGAAGATGCAGAAGAAGGCCTTCAAGGGCAGTTCATATAAGCTATCAGGCCTTTTCAGAGGGCTGGATTTCGAAGATATCATTGCTCTTCTTGTCGGCCTTCTGGTGGTGCTGGGCGTAGTAGGTTTAGTCTTGCTGTTTATCTGGGCCCTGATAAGAGATGCCGTACTGAAAATACTCGGGCGGACATGGAAGGCCAGCACTTTCGGCTCCACAAAAGTTGAGGGCTGGGCCAGAGAGGCACCGTTCGACGGCAGCATCCCGATTGCCTGTGCCCTGATGAAGGACGGTTCCCGCCTAATACTCTCCAGCGATCATCCGGAGAGGCGTATCGGAGCTTACTTCCTCAAATGGATACATGAGGGACTGGTATCTCCGATCAAAGCAGAAGACGGGCATTACGACCTTAAGTTCCCGGACAAGATGCCCGATTTCCAGGACGATTGCGAGTCTAACCTCTTCCGCAAGGCGATGGAAGCCTCGGGAAGCAATATGATTCTGGAGAAAGGGGAGTTCGACAGTTGGGCCAAGAAGCATTATGCAGCTTTGGCCGGCTGGCCGGACGGCGTAGTGAAAGAGGGACGCTCAAAGCTGTCTGCATTCAATGGCGACAAAGTGACTGAGGCTGCAAAATTGCTTCAGTTTAAGAATATGTTGGCCGATTTTACCTTGTCGCGGGTACGCGAAGTGCCGGAAGTCAGCCTCTGGGGGCAGTATTTGGTATTTGCCCAGCTGTTCGGAATTGCAGACAAGGTGGCGGCGGGCTTTGCAAAGATGTATCCTACTGAGTTTAACGACTATAGCCAGAGGTACGGAATGGACGCATCCTCCATGAGGTATGTTGTCCGGTCTTACTCTTCCATGGCATCCAGGGCCTACAATACTGCATATAGCGAGAAGTTGAGCCGTGAGGCCGAGAGCCGCAGAAGATCTTCCGGAGGTTATGGCGGTTACTCTTCAAGAGGCGGTGGCGGCGGTTTCTCCGGCGGCGGAAGAGGCGGCGGAAGCAGATAGTATCAGTATGAACAGGTTAATCACCATATTTAGATGTCTTGCGTTGTTGCTGTTGACCGGAGCAGGCCTTTCCTGCGGGCCGGTGGATCCGACGGTCTTCGAAATAAGCTACTCTGCCAATCCGGTCAATGCTACGCAGGAGGAGTTTACGGTAAGTGTAACCTGTGATATGCCATGGTCTGCGACGCTTGAGGACGAGAGCTGGGCAAGTATCGAGAATTTGCCATCCCAGAAGGGGAAAGAATATAGCGGCAGCTTTACCGTAAAACTGTCATTCAACTCTTCCGAGGAGCCGAGGACCAACCGGATATCTTTTACGAGCGGCAATGTCAAGATACGCAAGGGCTTCACTCAGAACGGTCTTGCGGATTTATTGAGCCAGCGTAAGATTGCGTTTGTTTCCGGGTCCCAGATAGTGCGCTTCACTCCGGAGATGCAATGGAGCGCTACTGTTTCCGAGGGTGCGGGATGGCTTAATTGCAGTCCCCAGAGCGGGATCGCCGGAAAGGAGGCCGAGCTGAGGGTTGAGGCGAATGATAACTATCTTGATGTAGGCAGCCGCAGCGGGGTGGTAGCTATCACCTTTGGCGGCAAGTACATAGTGGAGATTCCGGTTACCCAGCTGCAGAAAGATGCGATCTTGCTTCCGGATGCCGGGCTGGAAGCTCCTTTCTACGGCGGCTTCTTTACGGTCAACACGGCCTACAATATTGAGTATGAAGCAGTTTCAAATGCGGATTGGGTGCGCCTTATAGAAACCAGGGCCATGAATGAGGGGGCGGTGGATTTTCTGGTGGATGCCAATCCCGGTTTTGAACCAAGGGAAGCGGTCATCGTTTTCCGCGGAAGGACTGTGGATGTGGAGAGCGAGTTTGTGGTGAGGCAGGAGGGTCGCGACCAGATTCTGGCATCCAGGATACCGGGAGTGTGGCAGAATGATGCAAAATACGTCTATGAGCCCCTCAAGTGGCAGATTTTCAGAACAAAGAATCTGGACGACACTTACGATTTCGGTCTGATGGATACGGAGAATAAGCTGGCATGGCGCGTTGCCGGGATTCCGGTACGCTCCCTTCAACCAGGAGATTCGTTTACCGTGAACTTTAGCTTAAGCCGGCCCGGAAGACCGATAAAAGAAACCCCTCTGGAATGCGTCTTTCTGGAAGAAGATGAAGGCCTCCGCTGGTTCCGGGCGACAGACGGGACAGGTTTTATTGTAAAACGATAGGAGGACCGTATGATTATGACCAAGAAAGTATTGTTTACGGCTGCGGCGCTCTTTATTGCTATACTTGCCGATGCGGTTCCCGCCCGCCCGGGACTCTTCCGTTATACTCAGCCGGACGGTAGCGTGATAATGCTCCGTCGTCACGGAGACGAGTACTATCACTGGACCACGGATGCTTCCGGACAGGTGATGAAGTTGGACCGCGACGGTTTTTATCGCCGGTCAAATTTCATGCCTGAGCGCCGGCAGTCGTCACTCGGTCCGGTTCCCGGCCAGGACAGGGCTCCGATGGCGCTCAATAATTCAGACCGGAAGAACCCGCTCTGTTTCGGCGTACACTATATTCCGGTTATCCTCATGGAGTTCGCCGACAATGAATTTACCATTCAATCTCCTGCCAGTCAATTCGATAAAATGCTGAATCAGAAGGGCTATTCCGACAACGGAGGGACGGGATCCGTAAGGGATTATTATATAGACAATTCTCATGGACAATATACTCCTGTTTTTGATATCTACGGCCCTGTAAAACTGCAAAAGAGCCTTCTGGATTACAACTTCGACGAAGATAACGGAGGATCTCTCGAAAATACGGCCTTGGCAATCGCCGATGCGGCAAGGTTGCTGGACGATCAGATAGATTTTTCCAAGTACGATTCTGATAAAAATGGACGGGTGGATATGATACTGGTATATTATCCCGGTCATAATCCCGCAGAGGGCGGCCCTGCCAGCAATATATGGCCTCATCAGTGGAGCGTAATGGGAAAGCAAGTGGTGTATTTGGACGGAACCGTTCTGGACAGGTATTTTTGCACCTCGGAACTTAAGGGCAATTCGGGAAGCGCAATGTGCGGCATCGGGACTACAAGTCACGAGTTTGCCCATTCCCTGGGCCTTCCGGATTTCTATGACGTCAATTATGATAAAGACGGAACGAGCTTGTGCCTTGTGGATTACTCTCTTATGTGCAGCGGAAGCTACAACAACGACGGTCGCACTCCGCCATACCTCAACATAGAGGAACGGATGATGCTGGGCTGGGCTGGGAAGGACGCCCTCAGGGACTTGCCTTCCGGTGTTGTGAATGTCCCTTCTATTGACAATAATGTGGCATATAAGTCATCTACATCGTCAGAAGACGAGTATTTTGTCTATGAATGCAGGGACGGTGCCGGATGGGACCTGTATGTTCCCCCGGGACTGATTGTTTATCACGTAGATAAATCCGACAGACTGGTGGATGCGAAGAGAACGGCTCGCTATCTCTGGCAAGGCGGAGTAGACTTAAACCTCGTCAACTACTTTGGCGCTCACCCGTGTTTCTATATCGTACCGGCTCCGGATCAAGGGAACCTGATGTATGGAATGAAGTATTACGATAATTATGGTTATGCTTTTGAAAGCAACATCTATCTGGCCAAATTGCCGTTCCCGGGGCAGGAGAACGTAACGGAGTTTTGTCCTGTCGATTGGAACGGGAATACTGCCGATGTTTATTTGTCGGAAATATCTTATGCCGCCGGACAGGCGACTGCAAGAGTGTTTTCGGTGGCTGAAGCCGAGTTGTCTGACGCTGGCTTCAACAGTATAGACCCCGGTAGCTCTTACGAGCATTACGACGGGGAAGTGTTCCAACTGCGCGTACTGGAGTCCTCTTTGGAAAACAAACCTGTGGCGGTTGATTGGTACTACGACGGCCTCCCGGTAGATGGGCCGACTGTCACACTGCGCAGCGGAGTGCACACCGTCAAAGCCCTGCTCACCCTCTCCGACGGCAGGGAAGAGGAACTTGAAATGGAGCTTAATTGCCTGTAATCGGGAAGCTGTAGAGAAATAGGCTTTTGTGCTGTTTTGAATAATAAAAGACGGCCGCCCGACAGCGGCCGTCTTGCATAATCGTATGATTTTTAGAACTGATAGTTGATGCCGATACCGATCCAGAGACCTGCATCGAGTCCGGGAGTAAAGCACTTGGCGAGCTCTGCTGAGATGATGAAGTTCTGGTTCATGGCAAGCTTGAGGCCGAGACCGGCGCTGTAAATCAGCTGCTTCATCTTGGCAGGGTTGTAAATGGTCGTTCCTCCGGTATAGCCGTCGATTCCAGCGAGTGCGGAATCTTCTATGACTTTGTTGAGCACGTCACTGCGGTATGCTTTGGTGATGATACCTGCATCAAAGAACGGATTGAGGGCGACATAGAAGTACTGGTTGAAGAGCTTGAAGTTCACAAGTTTCACGCGGAGTTCGGTATTTGCCCATGCCATACCCTCGGCAAGAATCCTGTTCTCACGCAGACCGCGGATAGTATTGCTGGAACCGAAGCCCTCAGAAATCATGTTGCGCTGGACCAGCAGAGGATTGTTCTGTATCATATAGAAGGGAGTCTCTCCGAGTATGGTCTGCTGCCATGCAAGACGATATGCGAATACAGGGTCGCCTGCGGGAATGTGAATAGGGATGTCGATGTAGTGACGGAAGTAAACGCATGCCTTGAGGTAAGGAGCGTAGTATCCGGTAGAGGGATTTCCGGAATAAGGGGCGCCGTTTAGGTAGGCCTCAGCCCAGATTCCCTTGTTGGGGGCCGCTTCGATGTCGCGGGTGTCGAATACGAAGCCGGCATTGAGCTCTACAGACATGCCGCCGGCAGCTTCTTCCGCCTTTATGGCTCCGATGTCCTGATACTTCTTGTAAAGGGTAAGGCCGTGGTCGTAATTGGTCTTGTTTCCGTCTTTGTTGGCATCGACTGCAGGGTCCCTCATGTCGCCGAGAGTCCAATTCCAGAAATTGACGCCGGCAGCCCAGTTGAGATTGTCAGTGATACGACCCTGGACATTGGCCAGTACGCGGAGCATCTGACGGCTCATTCCGTAGTAGTTGATGTTGTTCCCGTTGTACATGAGGTTCCTGTTGCCCCAGAGCGAATAGTCCACGGAGGTGAAATTCTTGGTGACTCCGGAATCGAAAGATGCGGGTCCGTTGAATCCCCAGAAGCTGTACAGTGGATCGTTCATGTAGGTTACTGAAGCGTTGATGCGCATGCCGGGGATAAGATACTTGGAGTCGTAAGCCAGATAGAGGCGCATGCGCTGGCTCTTGGTGAAGTATGAGCCTTCCCAGCTGATTTTGTGAAGGGGATCGGGATAAGTACTGCCGTCGCCGTAATAATAAACGTCTCCGAAGGCTCCTGCCTGGAATCCGTTATCTGCGGAGAATGTCGCGGTAGGCAGTACGCCGAAGCTCCAGCCTTTCTTCATCTCTTTCTCCTGTGCGCCGGAGTTGAATGCCATACCCATAGCGAGTGCGGCGATAGTAATTGTTGCTAAGATTCTTTTCATGTTGGTTAAATAGTGTTGTTTTAGCGTCCTGCAAAGATACTCAAAAAACTGACTATAGCAAGGATGTGATGTTGGAATAGTATTTTTTTGATATGGGTATGCCTTCGCTTCTTTCGCAACCGAGGTCGGCAAAATACAATCCGCCGGGATCTTTACGTATGGTTTTGATATGCAGTGGATTGACAATATAGCAGCGATGCGTTCTGGCGAATCCGGCCACCTCGCAAAGCTCCTCGATATTCTTCATTGAATTACGTATCTGAAAACGCCTTTCTATTCCGTTTTCCAGATAATGAAGCACTATGTAGTTTTCGTTGGATTCTATGTAAAGCACTGAGCTAGCCTCTGTTATGAACTTGAGCTGATGCCGGTTGTCGTAGAATTTGAGCCTGGTGTCGTTCCCCGCGGATTCGGTGTTGCGGGCTTCAAGGTAGCAGTACAGTAGCGTAATTATTAGATAAGGGTATATAAGTATTGACCCGATGGATGAGATGCTCCTTCCCCAGAATGCGAACCAACTGTCTTCTCCTCGGGATGTGAGTACCAGATACAGGGCGGTAAAAGCACAGATAAGAATAATTTCTCCGATGCACCAGAAAAAGTAGCGCCATAGCGTCATGGGTATTCTCCTGTGCATAAGCCAGAAAAAAAGCCTCGTCATAATCATCACTCCAAGAATGATTGCGAAGCAGATGGCCGTATTGAAAGGATAGATGCTCTCTATTGGGGATATGCCCTCGCCTGTATGCATTAGCCTGCCCAGTGCTGCAGGCTCATATAATAGTGCGCACACCAGAAAAAAGGCCGGAATTGCCAAAGTGTACAATAAATTCGGGAAAAAACGGCCGAAGGCTTTAGGATAACTGCTCATTTTAGTCACAAAATTTGGTGTGACAAATATAAAGCTTTTCTTTCTCCGTCACAAATTTTAGCTTTTTTGTCACAAAAACATCACTTTTATCACAAAAAAGCCTTATTGATGGCAATGGTTTCCTTATGCGTGTGCAGGTCTCTATTTTTGCAACCGTAAAACGCATAAAAAACAAAGTTATGACTTTACCCGAATGGACCAGGCTGGAAAACTCAGCCATAATATATCCCTCTTGCCAGACCCGCAAGTACGCTGCGGTTTACAGGATATCTGTGAATCTGGACCGCAACATAAACGCCTGCACCCTTAACGATGCTCTCAATATTGTTATCCGCCGTTTCCCCAGTTTTCGTTATTCTATACGCAGGGGCCTTTTCTGGTGGTTCCTCTCCAAACTTGAAAATAAGCCGTCATTGTGTGGTGCTTCAGAACTGAAGCCCTTCGACATCAAGAAAAACGGAGGTTACATGTTCAAGTTGTCGTGCAGCGGCGCCAGGATTGATCTGGACGTTTTCCATGCTTTGACTGATGGTACCGGTGCCATGACTTTCCTCATGAGCGTAGTGGCGGAGTATCTTAAACTCACGGCCTCTGCTCACATAGATTATGGTAAATGGGTATATAATCCTTGTGATGAGCCCGTCGAGAGCGAGATGGAAGACGGTTTCGACCGTTTCTCCGGCACTAAAGGAGCGCTGGACGAAGAAGAAAACGCCTGGCACATAAAGGGCAGGGAAGAGCGGCCTGATGTTTTAAACTCACTGGGGGTTTCTCTCCAGCTGGACCAGGCTGTAGCGAAGGCAAGGGAGCTGGACTGTACTCTCACTGAGTTCATTACCGCCATCATGCTGGTCTCGCTCCAGGAGACCCGCGCCAAAGCTCCCGGCAGCAGGAAGAGTCCCTTCATCAGAATGGAGGTTCCCGTTAACCTGCGCCCGATTTTTGGAAGCGCCACCCTTCGTAATTTTTCCTCCTACGTCTATATTACCCTGGATGTAAGCAACGGTGAGTACTCGCTGGAAGATGCGGTCAAGGAGGTGAAATTCCAGAAGCGCCTTTACACGCAGCCAGGACGGCTGACCCGCCGCATTGCCGCCAACGTGGCCCTGGAAGACAACCTGGCCATCAGGTGTATACCGCTCTTTATAAAAAAGCCTGTCATCAATATCATCAATCACCTCAAGGGCGACAGATACGCTACCTATACTTTCTCCAACCTCGGGAACATAGAACTGCCGGAAGGTATGGCGGAGCATGTGCGCGACATCCATTTCATCCTCGGCCGTACACGTAAACGCTCTGGTTCATGTGCCTGCGTGAGTTACGGAGGTAAACTAAACCTGGATTTCTCCCGCAAGATTGTGGAAGACGATTTTGAAAGGATATTTGTCCGAAAGATGCGCGAGCTGGGTATATGGTCCACCATACAGGTGCCCTCCGAGCCTCTGCGCCCGGTCCGTGGACACGAGGCTCCCGGCCGTCCAGTATTCCGCGGCGGTTCCCTCATCCCGAAGTTCCTTCTTACTTTATAGAACTTTTATTATCTTTGCCTTTGGTAAAATAGTACGGTTTTATATGGATTTATGGGGTAAATTTTGCGGCTCTGCTCTGAAGGCTCTCGGCTGGACGGCAGATACTCCCGCGGTTCCGGAAGATAAATGCATCATACTTGGAGTTCCGCACACTACGGTATGGGACTTCCTTATCTCATACCTATATTACCGATCCCTAGGCGAAAATGCCAGGTGTATGGTTAAGAAAGAGTTCTTCTTCCCTCCGCTTAGCTGGATATTGAGGGCGGCAGGTTGTATCCCGGTGGACCGTACAAGTCCTACCAATATGCTGCGCAGCGTGATAACGGAGATGCAGAAACCCGGCCGTTTTCATCTGGCTCTTGCTCCGGAAGGTACCCGTAAGCCGGTCAAGAACTGGAAGACAGGTTTTCATCTGATAGCCAGCAAGGCCAATATCCCCGTATATTTGGGTTACTTCGACTGGGGGACCAAGCATGTGGGCCGCGGCGAGAAAGTGGAACTGACTGAGGATGCCCGCGCCGACATGAAGCGCATCCAGGAGCTTTACGAGGAGATGCACCTTACCGGCAAACACCCCGAAAAGTACATTACACACTGATGAGACATAATTTCCAGACCTTGGCAGAGGTCTTCGATTACTCAACTCTTAAGTACGCAAAAAGGCCGGCCTATGAATTGATAGACGGCGTCCAGACATACAATTACGCTCAGTTCCGGGAGACGGCAAGGCGGATTTCCAGGCTGCTGTCGAATTTTGGTATCAACAGTGGCGACAAAGTGGCGATTTTTTCTCAGAATATGCCAAACTGGCCGGTTGCCTTCTTCTCCATTACAGCATTTGGACGTATTGCAGTACCCCTGCTTACGGAATTGACAGAGAACGAAATCACCAACATCCTTACCCATTCCGAGACAAAGGCGCTTTTCGTGTCCAACCGCCTGCTTCCCAAGGTGCCCCAGGATCTTCTGGACAGAATGCATATAGTTATTTCAACAGACGACCTCAGCATTATCCGGACGGGGGAGTCAGCCTACACTTGCGACGGTTCCATTTCGAATCCGCTGTCAGACGATGTGGCATGCCTCATATACACCTCCGGCACCACAGGAGCCGCCAAAGGCGTGATGCTGACTCACAAGAACTTCTGCGTCAATATCAGGGCCTCCTGGGATGCACACAGGGTGCGCCGGCACGATGTTTTCCTGTCCATTCTGCCACTTGCCCATACTTACGAAATGAGTATCGGCATGCTGTATCCCTTTGCCGTGGGAGCGAAGGTGTACTACCTCATGCGTCCGCCGACACCGTCGATTCTCCTGCCCAATTTCAAGAAATACCGTCCGACCTGTATGTTGTCGGTGCCTTTGGTGATAGAGAAAATATATCATTCCAGCATTGTCCCTACTATCAAGAAAAGCCGTTTTCTTACGGCGCTAGGTAAATTTAGCCCGACTCTGCTTGCCCGTCTGGTGGGTATGCGCCTGAAGAAGACCTTTGGCGGAAGGCTATGTTTCTTCGGTATCGGCGGGGCAAAACTGGACGGTGAGGTAGAGGCCTTCCTCCGTCGTGCCCGTTTCCCGTACTCCATTGGCTACGGCCTTACGGAAACGGCTCCGCTCATTGGTTACGCTCGTGTCGGGGAAACTCAAGCAGGGTCTTTTGGTAATGCGGCCTACGGCGTTCAACTTCGTTTGGAAGATTTGAATCCTGAAACGGGAGAGGGTGAAATAGTTGCAAAGGGAGACTGTGTGATGAAGGGATACTACAAGGACTATAAGCGTACCTGCAATGTCCTCACGGACGACGGGTGGTTCCATACGGGAGATATTGCATCTCAGGACAAACGGGGGCGCTATTATATCAAGGGCCGCAAGGGAAACGTTATCCTGGGGGCGGACGGTGAGAATATCTATCCGGAAGAGATAGAGAGTGTCATCAACAATATTAAAGACATCAGCGAGTCACTTGTGGTAGAGCGAGATGGCCATCTTGTGGCTCTTGTGCATTTCAACGACAACGTGCTTGACTGGAATTATGATAATCAAGACCGTTTCCTCAAAGACCTGGAGCGTCGCAAGAAGTACATTCTTGATTTCGTTAACACACATGTTAAGCGCAGCAGCCGCATCAAGGAGGTCGAGGTGGAGGAGAAGCCCTTCGCCAAAACCGCTACGATGAAGATAAAACGATTTCTCTACAGGGAGAAGCCTAAGAATGAAACGGATAAGAAATAGTGAATTCGGGGGCGAGAGGCCCCTGTATTGCGAACGTGATTTACGTTTGGAGAATGTAGTGATTCACGCCGGAGAGTCGGCGTTGAAGGAGACGGCAGCCATAGAGGCTGTCGGCTGCCGTTTTGAAGGAAAGTACCCCCTATGGTGCTGCGACGGTTTTACCGTGCGTGACTGTGTTTTTACCGAGGGGGCGCGTGCTGCGTTGTGGTACAGCCGCGGTCTGATTATGGAAGATACTCTTGTGGAAGCACCAAAGATGTTCCGTGAGATGTCGGATATGGTGGTGCGCAGGGTGCGGATTCCTAATGCCCAGGAGACGTTCTGGAGTTGCAAGGGTGTGACTTTGGAGGATGTGGAGATTGAAAAGGGTGACTATCTGTTCATGCATTCTTCCGCACTGATGATCAAGGGATTAAACTTGCAGGGCAATTATTCTTTCCAGTACTGCAAGGATGTGGAAATAGCCGGTTCGGTGCTGAATACTAAGGATGCGTTCTGGGAAACTGAGAATGTGACAGTGAGGGATTCGGTGATTAGCGGGGAGTACCTTGGGTGGTATTCCAGGGGGCTGCATTTGATTAATTGCCGTATTGGCGGGACTCAGCCTCTCTGTTATGCTGAGGACCTGGTGCTGGAGAACTGTGTGTTTGATGAGGATGCAGACCTGGCGTTCGAGTATTCTATCGTGAAGGCGGATATTCGAGGGGCTGTTGCTTCCGTAAAGAATCCAAGAAGCGGTTCTATAGTGGCCGATTCATTTGGTGAGATTATCCTGGACGCCAATATAAAGACTCCCGGTGACTGTGTAATACAAAGAAGATTATGAGTAATTTTTTCGATAAAACAATTGAACGTCGCGGAACGAATTGCGTCAAGTGGGATACCGTTCCGGAAGGGGTGCTGCCGATGTGGGTGGCTGATATGGATTTTGAAACGGCTCCCTGCGTTCAAGAAGCAGTGCGCAAGCGAGCCGAGCATTGTGTTTTCGGTTATACGGCTGTACCTGCAAGTTATTATGATTCAGTCTGCAAGTGGTTTGCCGAGCGGCACGGATGGCGGCCCCGGCCGGAGTGGATTATCCACTGTCCCGGTCTGGTGCCGGCAATGTCGGCTTGTGTGAGTGCTTTTACTCAGCCTGGCGACAAAGTCATCATAATGAGTCCAGTTTACAACTGCTTCTTCTCGTCTATAAGGAACTACAATTGTGAGGTTCTGGACGTACCTCTGCTGACCGTCCAAGAAAATGGAGTACCTCATTACGAGATTGATTTCGAGGGACTTGAACGTGCGGCTCGGGATCCTCGTGCCAAATTGATGATGATTTGCTCGCCCCACAATCCGGCAGGACGTATCTGGACCCGGAACGAGTTGGCAAGGATAGGGCGGATATGTCTGGACAACGGTATAGTGCCGGTGTCGGACGAGATTCACTGTGAATTTACTCAGCCGGGGGTAAGGTTCACTCCTTTCGCATCGGTAAGTCCTGAATTGGAGCGTGCTTGCATAACTTTATGCTCGCCTGGCAAGGCCTTCAATATAGCCGGCCTTCAGATATCCAACATCATCTGTGCCGATCCTGAAATCCGTGCGAAAGTTGATAAGGCAGTGAACATCAATGAGGTATGTGACGTTAATCCCTTCGGGGTTGTGGCCCTGCAGGCCGCGTACACTCCAGAAGGCCTGGAGTGGCTCAAGGGCCTGAATGCACAGATTGCCGCTAATTACAGGCGCCTGCGGGAGAGGCTAGGTACAGAGCTTCCGGAGTGCCCTGTGTACCGTCTGGAAGGGACATATCTCGTCTGGCTGGACATCAAGGCCGTTTGTTATACTGCAGACGGCAACTTGAAAATTTCTTCCGTAGATGTGGAAAAGAGCCTCATTGAGGTGGAGAAGTTGAAAGTAAGCAATGGTGTGATGTACGGTCAGGAGGGGTTCCTCCGCATCAATATTGCCTGCCCTCAGACGCTTCTTGAAGACGGCCTGGGCCGTCTTGTGAGAGGTATTAAACGTTTGATGATATGAGAAAGTTGTTTGTGGCATTTTTAACGATGGCTGCTGTGCTTGCGTGTAAGGATAATGCTTGGACTGTCGAGGAAAGCCGTTTGATTATGAATGGGGAGGGCTTGATGAGGGTGCTCACCGTCGATAATCCTGCCGACTCGCTGGTACTGCGCACTGAGAGTTCCTTCATGAGCCCTGAGGCGCTGAAGGCTCCTGAATATGAGCGCCTTGCCAAACGTCTGGTGGCAACCGTCACCGATCCTTCCGAAGACGGAGTCGGCATCGCCGGCCCGCAAGTAGGCGTACTGCGCCGTGTGATTGCCGTTCAGCGTTTCGATAAGGAAGGGGAGCCTTTTGAGGTTTATCCCAACATCCGGATTATTGAATTCCGGGGTGAGCGGGAATCAGGCCGAGAAGGCTGTCTGAGCGTGCCCGGCAGGCGCGGAGAAGTTCTCCGCTGGCGCGAAATAGACATTAGCTACACATCACTGGCTACCATGAAGGACACCATAGAAACTGTCCGTGGGTTTACCGCCGTCATTTTCCAGCATGAATGTGACCATCTTGATGGACTCCTCTATACCGACAAACTCATCCCTTCAGCTCAGGATTAATACCAGGGATATGTATCGCACTTCCCAAAAAGAAAGGGTCGGCGAACGCCGACCCTTTCTTTTTGGGGTCGGGAGACTGTGTCTTCTCGAACCGCCTTTTAGAGGACTTGGAACGCCTTTGGGCACTGCGTGAAATCATTCCTGACCCGTGTAATCCAAACAAAGGTAAATAACCGAGGGGATAGAGCAGAGTGCCTTTCGGCACGGCTCGGAATCAAACTACAGTAGGACCTCTACATCCTGCGGTAGTGAGCACGAACCTTCTCAAGTTTGCCATTTCGGTAGCGCTTATATGCCCTTACCCAGACAAATCTCACAACCTCCACTCCAATGGAGAGATGAACAAGCGTCGTATGAGCTCTCATAATGTAATGTGATTTTATTGCTGAAGGTGAGAGAGCTATCGAGGCTTTCATTCAGTACCTCCCCTCGGTTAAGGGCCTTTGAAAAAGAAAACAGACACCCATGTAGAGGCTAGATGTCTGTTAATGTCTCAGCAATATTGAGAACACATTACAACTGCAAAGATAGTCAAAAAATTACTCCATGCAACTTTTACATGAACTTTTTAATCTGGAAAGTTCATCCTCTTACCACATCCAGCAGTTTATCCTTTGTCCATGTTGAGGTCCCCGCCGACAATGCCTCCATTAGTTCTCTGAACGGACGCATGGCCTTTGCGATTCCGCCACCTTTGTACTCCCGCAGTTTCGCCTCAACCTTAGCTAGATCAAAACCGCAATCCTCCAGGACCAGCGTCTGCCAATAGGTCTTCCATGTATCTTGAACGCTGGCTTCCGTATCCTCTTGGGTTTACCGGCCGCCGACTTGCTTATTTTCTCTCGGTGTTCGTCTGACAGTTCTCTCCATTGTCTCTTGTATTCCATTATTCTATCGGCGCTTTCATGCCGTCTCCTATAATAAATATGGCAAGCCCCACAAAAAAGGAAAGAGTAGTGGGGCACGAAAAATATTGAACCAGCAGGGTGATGTCATGTTCAGAACTACCCCAGGCCTACTAAACTTACCCGTACGGGTACAATTCATTAGCGACTTACGTACGGCGCATGGGGAAATTGGGGGTTAGGGAGGCCTATTGATTGCCGAAAACAACCCCAATAATCGACACCCGGCTCAATTGAGCAGCCAATGTTAGGGAAGTAGTTTCGGGCAGAAATATGTCCAGTTAGGCGAGGTGGATTACGGACGTTACTGTATCAATATAACAGTGTATGAAGATAACCTTGATGGCGAGGCCAGTATTGAGAAATAACGTATCACAATGACCTAAAAGGTTATTTGGATAAATTGGAATTTAATTACTGTCGCCAATCATCTACAACATATAACTCCCCTTTGTAAGTAAAGCAGACTTTGCTTTCCTTACCGGTGAGATAGAGGAATATCTTCTGCCCGGTTTTTGTGTTCTTGAAGTGGCCATAGTTGATTTTGCCAAGGCTCATACCGTTGGTCCTGATCAGATGGGTCAACAAGCCCTCTGGCATTTCGATGATGGATAGTTCATCAGTAGGAATAAGTTTCGGCTTGCCTATGTACGTGCCCAACTCGATTATGTCGTTCTCGTTGACCGAGATACCCTTGGGCCAATAAGCTAGCATTACACCCACCACGCCAAGGAAAGTGACAGCGATAATAACGATAGTAACTATCATAGCAGTACGAGTAGATTTAGGAGCCATTATAGTGTATAATTACGATTTATCGGTTCAATATGCAGTTGCAAAATTACAAAATTTGTAATTCAGACAACAACCAACCTCCCCTTTTCATCGAAACTAGAACGGCAAATCGTCGTCATCAACTGACAATGAATGTTTGACTACGTTGCCCTTCGGGCGATTCATCTCAACTATCCGATTGAACTCTCTGATGCTATTGATGCGATAAACATTTCCACGGACAGAGACGAAGCCGTCGATGGCGTCCGGGTCGTCAAAAAGGCTCTTGATGGAAACATTGAGGGCCTTTGAGAAACGACAGACTAATACAGTATTGACGAAGTACACTTTAGGCCTTCTACGGCCAGAAACGTCCCTGACCCCTACATCCAATCCGGGGGCCTAGGACACTTTCAGCCATCAGAGGCAATTTTCGCACTTTGCCAATACTGAAAAAGGTCCAGAATAAGAAAGTCCGTTAGCTGAGCCGACAACCGCAAAAGGGTTTTTAAAACTAAAAACAGGCATCCATGTAGAGGCTGGATGCCTGTAACAAATCGGTAATGAGAGCTGTTATTCCGACTCTGCGACAAAGGTAATCATTTTTTGATCCGGGAAGTTAATAACGGACAGGATTTAGCAGAAAAGCTGTCAGAAATGCATCAAAAACCACTAATCTGACAGAATTGGGGCGTTTTTCTGCCCGAACCACCGCATTCCGGAGGCGCTTGCGCCGACAGAGGGGTTAGCTGCGACGGAGGAGCAGCGCAAGGGGACTATTCCCCTTGTCCCCTGGGGGTGCAGGGGGATAGTAGGTGCGACCGCCGCAGGCGGTATCGCACTTCCCAAAAAGAAAGGGCCGGCGAACGCCGACCCTTTCTTTTTGGGGTGCGATGTGGGGCTCGAACCCACGACACCCAGAACCACAATCTGGTGCTCTACCAACTGAACTAATCGCACCGTGTTAGAGACTGCAAAGATACGAATAAAAATGATTATTGCAAATCTTCTTTGGCGGCGTTTGTTTTATCCCAGCATCTTGGCGATTTGCTTAGTTGTCGCGGCAGGGGCGAGTTCCGCAATATGCGAGGCCAATAGCTGATATGATTCTTCCGGACTGCATGAAATCTCCGGCATCAGGTCCTCGAATAGATCTTCCGGTGCACAGAATACAGAGCGTTGCCAGCCGTTGTAGTGCAGGTCTTCACCCCGGTAAACCCTTTCTATGTCTCCCGTTACCAGTCTGCACTGCATCATCAGACGCATAATCAAGCTGTCTGCTTCACCTTTTTTTACCCCCAGCAGATGCCGTACCTCGCGTATCCCTAAGCTGCCGTTTTCCCTCAAATAGTCCAAAATCTTTTGCTGCGGGGCATTTGGTTGGTATTTGGTTTGGCTGCGGCGCCAGTTAATTAAATGTGCATACCAGAAAGGAGTTGCGAACGATGCCTTGCCGCCCCATAGAAACTTCCCATAGGCGATATCTCCCGCCTGAACAGCATAAATCTTCCAGTCCCAGGGGCCCAGCTCGGGCCCGTCGTCATCGAACCAGAACTCTTTGGGCGTCTGTTCTTCTATTGAATAGCCGGTGACAGGATTCTCGAAGAAGGGCACAATCCCCATTCCCTTGATGACGGCGTACATGCTTTCGGGGCTTTTAACCCCTGCTTCTCCGGGATTTCCAGCATGATGAACGATAGACATAGCACAAAGAATGACTAACTTGGCAAACTTTCGTTCCCTTCTTTACAATCACCAGATGTCCTGATATGTGTCAGGGACAGTACTTACGGAAGAGACGTCGGATATAGCGCCCTGTCCCATGCCCGATTTACCGCCGTTTGAGCGTATGAGAGAATCGCAGATGGCGATGTCCCAGTCATTCCGCCCCGCCCAGGCTTCGTCAGAGACCTTGTCCCCCAGCAGGCTGGTCCCAACCACTTCTCCAGTCTCAATGGAGATATATGTCCATTGTCCAGGGACAAGCGACACCGTCATTTCCCCTGTTATCTGTTTGCTCTCCTGGATGATATCGCAAGAATCAAAAGCAGATAAAATCAGGATTGTAAATAATAATTTCGCTATCTTTTTCATTTCTTCAGGAGAGAATACGTGATTTTTGTAGAAGCGCCTTTCCCGCTGATTCGGATTGTTGCCATATCACCGGAGGCTGTTTTCACATAAATAGGATTTTCCGAGACCCTCACTGGAGAGCAGGATACCTTAAAACGCGGCACAAGACCAATTATGAACCAATTGTCTCCGTCTTCAATCTCCTTGGGCAAATTTCCTTGATATTTATGTTCTACAGCTTTGCCGCTACGGTAATCTATGACTGAAAAGTCGAGCAAATGGCCTTCACCCTTCACTCTTCCACGGGCCGTGCGGACTATCTTTAAGAAGTAACGGCAGTAATCAGGGTCCGAAGAGGGTATATGGTCAGTCAGGTCAAGAGCAAATTCAAGAGGATCCTTGTCGTAGGTGCCACGCATATAGTGGTCTCCACCCTTGTTGCTCATTCCGCTTTGGTAGTAAAAATTGTCCGGAATACCTGCTTCTACCTTATCGGTTGCACCAATGCTATAAGCCAGATCGTTTCTTGAAGTGTATTGCAGAGTCAGTTTATATAGTATGCGGGGCTCTTGATACTTGACTTCTGCAGTAATGGCATTATCGCTAATGATTGACAAAGGAAGGCTATTATCACGGAAAAAGTCGTATGGGTAATAGAAGCGGCCTCTGTCATGGGCCGAAGCACCCCAACTGTTGACGATAATGAATGCCCCTTCATGTGTCTTTCCTGAATCATCGGTATAGCTTACAAGATCGTCGTATCCAACTATCGACATAGCGTGGGCACCGTCGTAGGGAGTCTTAGTTACCAATGCCTTATAACCTGTACCGGAAGGGCCTGAATAGTCTTTTATCATGTCCCAGCCGACGCAATTCCCCGAAAAGGACAGGATGCCTCCCGGCTTCCCATCGCTGCCGGCAAGATACCTTTTATATGTATCGACGTCCCTGGGAAAAGTAACGAAACGGGATACCCGGTATCTCAGAGCATTACGATATTTTTCAAAGCCGGAGGGCCAGGTAAAAGCAGAAGTCGAAACAGTATAGAAGTCTTCTTCAGTCATAGCTCCGGAGCGCATTGCTACAAAAAGCCCATCTTCTGCAAAACCACCCTGGTCCACTCCGTCATTAACCAGATTCCAGATGAACTGGTAACTGAAACGGTTGGCAGGACTGGCAGAAGCGTCTCTATCCAGATACCGGTTCATTTCATATGTGAACACATATCCGATACTTGAAGCCTGGGCGCAAGAACCACCGGCCTGATCAATCAGGGGAGGGAAAAACTTATTTGTGGAGTTATCTACATACTGCGGCAACTCCTGCCCTAAAACAGAAAAGGGCAGGAGTGCGAGCAATACTGTAAGGATTCTCCTCACTCGGAAATACGTTTGAAAGTTTTGAGAGCTTCATTTCGTACCTCTTTCGGCAGGGATTCGTCACGGCTCATCGCTTCTGCCACCTTTGAGATTTCTCCAGAATTCCATGCAAGTCGATGCCAGCCAAGCGCTTCTAGAAGTGTCACTTGTACCTTGGCATCTCCACAAGCCTGAAGATATTCAAGCAGGTTCGGGATATTGCCGAAATATAAATTGGAACGAATCTGGCGGATGTCTGAGCGGCGCTCCTTGGCAGAAGTTTCAGGGGCAGTAATTGCCTTTTGGTCGTCGAGGAAACGAGTGGAAGCCCTCTCCAGTTCTTTTCTCAATTTCTCTCTCTCTTTAGGGGCATTCACCATCTTTACTGACTCTATCTGCTTGTCAAACTCAGCCGCCAAAGCGTCCTTATCGAATGAAATCATCGAGAAGGAAGTATTGAAAACTATTCTGGAGGTGGCATTATTTGTAAGGAAAACCTTGATCAATGATGGAATCAAGCGTTCATCTCCGCTCTTTCCCGCATATTTAACGGCAATCCTGCGGATGAACTCGTCTCCGTCATCCATGGCCAAGATAATGGCCTCGATGAAATTGTCCCCTTTAAGTTTTGACAGGCAATATAAAGCCTCCATCCGCACAACAGCATAAGGAGATGTCTTATATAGATTCAGAAGCTCTGAAGAGGAAATAGCATCTTTCTTGAAAAGCTGCTCGACAGCGAGAGCTTTCACATCTGGAGATCCCTTGCGCAGGATCTTCTTCCATGTTCCAATATTGCCATTTATTATGAGCTTATCAAGATTAATGCTGTTGGAAGCAAAGCGGAAAGTAGGATCGCCGATGAGATGGGACTCAATATATGGGGCGAAACGGACCAGATCGCCAGCGCAGCCACCTGCTGCAACTATTCCAAAGAAACGGTCATGCCACTTGTCCTGAAGAGAATTGACGCTGTTGGCCTGAACGGCAACGGTGCCGCCTTCCTGGAATATATACTCGTTGGCAATGCAGTTATTAAGCTGGAAGGAACCGTTATAGCAGGCATCAAGAATAACCAGTTGAGCTGCCGGCCTGTAGCCATATCCGGCAAAATCATCAATATAAAGGTCCAGGGAAGCGTCTTCAAGCGAATCGGCTCTGTGGATCTCCTCATTGAATACATCCTTGAACCAACTGTCGGGAACATCGAATTGTTCCTTGAAGTCAGCCTGCATCTTTTCATAATCTTTCCCTTTTTTACGGGCACGATAGATATGGGAACGCAGATTCTTAACCATATACTCCTTGGCATCCTTTACCATGTATGGACGTTTGGCAGCGTTCAGATACTCTTTATCAGGAGCCCCATGATGATGCAGCATAGCTACATTGAGGTCGGGCCGCATCAATTCATTCATCAAATGCGGTTTGACTGGAATCACATCAGAAAAATCGATGTAGCTTATATGATTCCTGCCGTCGTTGAGGGCGGGGAAGTGCTCAAGCCATACGCGCTTTTCATCCAGGCGAGCTGTTTTGCTCTCTGAGATATATCCGTGTCCGCTGAAAAACAGCATCTGATCCATTGTCGGAGGATTGAGGCGGGCATTAGCAGCCTTCAAAAGGAAGCTTTTCAGCGCATCGATACGCACTTTCCCGTTTTCGTCCATCGGGCGAATTCTGCCTGTAAATAAATCCGGAGAAAGCCTTTGGGTACTTTGAGCCTTCAGATTATAATAATACAAAGGGGTGCCTTCATCGTGTCCGAGATATTCGAAATCCAGAGAAAAATCATCGTAGAACCGGTCACTGGGGATGGAAGAATCTTCACGAGGGTATCGCTCTTCATCCATCTTGAATGCACTTGCAAGGTGCTGTGCCCCTCGGACCATCGCAACGGGAATGTCCCCTATGAAAACGGCACCGACAATGGGGTCCTTGCTGCGAAAACGGAGTTCTTTCAGTACGGCACGGATGCTGTCAGGAACGCTCCAGATATCTTCTACTATCTGGACCTTGTAGCCGTCAGCCTTGGCGATAGCCGCAGCGTAAGCATCTACTTCAGCCTTGGCTGAAGAGTAGCTTGAAGGATCTATAACTATTGCAAAACCTTCTCCTGCCCAGGCATTAATGGCACTCAGGAGCAAAAGAATTGTAGTAACTAAACGGAATGATTTCATTATGTTATTAGTATGAGTATGCAAGTCTATGCCATTCGATGGCTTCGTGTATAGCGCTGCTCAAGGTTTCGTTGGAGCAGGTGTCGGCAAAAGAGCGTACTTCCGGAAGACGATGGGCCGGAAGATAAATGCGGAATGAGCGGGCACAGAACATTTGCCATTTTTCACTTAATTCGCCTCGGATAAGTTTATCTATATCATCGTCCCAGCGGCCGCAATGAGTTTCGGCAATTTTACGGACTCTCTCAAAATAGGTGGTGTCAGCACTTTGGGTGGCAAGGCTGTCCAGGGCGGCGAATATCGCGGATTGCATCTTATCCTTCGGGAAAAACTGGAGGCTCTCGTAGGTGTTCTGACGAAGACGCGGTGAAACATTGTTCGCGGCGGCAAAGCGTGCAACAAAAGGAATCAATTCTTCATCTCCCATGGGAGCGAAACAGTTGACGGCTTCACGCTGTACCTGCTCGGAATTGTCTGAAAGGGCAATTCGGATGGCCTCAAGTTTTACCGGCCTCTCGCAGTTTCTGATTATTGTATTGAAGGCCTCGTGCCTTTCAATCGAGACAGAAGATTCTTTGAGGATTTTCAATAGTTTCTCGGCTTTTAGATTGCCGTAGCGAATGTTCAGGCAGGCTTTGTCGGCGGAATTGGAAACTTTCTCTTTTTTGAAAGAGAAGGTGGGATCGCCGACTACATGCATTTCAAGGTAGGGAGAGAAACGGTTGATTTCACCAATGGGATAGCCCTGGGCAATGAGACCGATAAATTCGTCTGGCCACTTGTCCTGAAGAACATTAACGGTACCGCCCCATGCTACGAGAGTGCCTCCTGGTTGGAAAATGTACTCGTTGGCAATGCAATTTTCCATGTTGAAAGCTCCGTTGTAGCAGGCATCCATAATGACAAGCTTAGCTTCCGGGCGGAACGGGCCGAATTCCTGCAAAGTGAGGTTGTCCTCTTTCTTGACCTTGAAATACTGAGTGTCATAGTCTCCGTGATGATGGAGGAAGGCTACATCTAGTTCCGGCCGCATCAGTTCGTTCTTGATGCGGGGTTTAAGAGGATCGTAGTCTTTATTGTCGATGTAGGATATTGCATTGGGAAGAGTCTCTATCCATGGAAAATGCTCCTTCATCGAGAATTGTTCGTCGATATGAGCTTGCTTGCTTTCTGCAATGCTTCCGGAACCGGTAAAAATGAAGATATGGTCCAGCCTGTCCGGGTTCTTATGGGCCTCTGCGGCCTTTTTCAGATACAAGCGGAGTTTCTCGTAACGGGAGGAAGCCTCTGTATCTGTAGGCCTTATGCGACCGCTGAAAATTTCCGGTTGCAGGGGAACTTCGCGCCCGGAAGAGAGGGAGTAATAAAAGTATGGATCCCCGTCATCATCCTTGCTCAGGTAGTCGAAAGTCAGGTCGAAATCGTCGTAATAGCGGTCAGAGGGGACACTGGATTCTTTAAGCGGTCGAGTCTGGTCCATCTTGAACGCGCTTGTGAAAAACTGAGCATCCCGGATCATTGGAATAGGGATGTCACCGATAAACACAGCACCGTTGATTTTCCTTTTATAGTATAGTTCTTTTAGCTGCTGTCGAATGGTTTCAGGGCTTTCCCATTCTTCGCAAAGGCGGATGACATCGTAGCCATCGGCTTTTAGCGAAGATTCGTAGGCAGTGAGTTCCTCTGCTGCTTCACGCTCGCTTGCCGGGTCTATAACAATGGCAATTCCTGCTTTTTTGGAGCAGGAGAGCGATAAGAATAATAAAGAGACGGCAAAAAAATTTGCTATCAGATGGCGGGTACTCATTTTTCCGTTATTTAAAAAGTAATGACTGCACCGGCAGTCAGGCTGCAGAATGAAGTGCCTTCAAGTGATGGGTACTTCGGTGCTGAACCCATCTGTTTAAGAATGGTCCCTTTTACGAACAATCCGGGACGAAGTTTCTTTATAGGGGCAAAAACCCAGTCGGCCCTTACTAAACCAGATAACTTGCCGGAGGTTTCATAAGCGAAGGTAGGATCGACAAACCGTTTCGTGATATCATCCTTTGCCGCTGCAGTACTGCCGGTCGCATACACAGCCTTTCCAATCGGAAGTATATAACCGGCTCCGGCCGAGATGTCAAGAATGTTGCGGCCTATGCTCAGAGTCTTCCACCCATCCGCATTTATTCCGATCTGGGACCAGGACTGACGGCAAGGGGAACCATCGGCATAGTGGGTGTTGTTTTCGGAGTGGAAATCAAGTCCCAGTCCGGCATTCCATGACATATCCCGGCCAATGCGATAAAGAGCCTTTGCTATAAGCCGCATGGAGTTATTGTTCTTGTAGCGGCTCATTATTTCATAATATGCAAGATTGCCGTGCTCGGTGTCGATTCTCACTTTCTGATCGTACCAGAAGCCTTCAGTCAGCTTGATCCCGGCATTGAGACTTACGCTTTGGCGCAACTCTCCTCTTAAATCCACCCTCCCTTGGAGGGATATCCGGTTGTAATTATAGTCTCCGGCCTTCCATTCATAGGCCGAACCTCCGTCTCTGGCGTTTTCATATCCTCCCGTGTAAGCGACTTCCGTGAACAGTTCGACGTTGTCCCGGACCATAGCCGCATTGGCTCCGGCAGAATAAGAGAGTCCGGAGTATTCGCGCGGAGCGCTCGAACTTTCGGAGGAACTGAAGGCGAAGAAATCGCCCATGCCTTTCATCTTATAATAACGGTATGTCTTCTGGCCGTATTCGAGGTAATTGCTGAATTTGGAGAAGAACAACTCGGCACCGCCAAAGATGCCGGCGCTCCAACCGCCGGAGAGGCGGCGCTCAAGGCCGAGGACAAGGGGGATTCTGGAAATATCGTTCTTGGGACGTGGGTCTTTGTTGTCCGTCAGCGTGGCCGTTGTAAGTCCTATCTTGCCGGCGGCTGTCCAGTTGTCAGAAAACTCCCATGACAGGACGCCGTTTATGTCGAAGCGTTCGGTAGTGGAGTTGTCGGCAAGGGTGTCGCAGATAACGTAGGGATTATCCGGATCGTTCCCGATGAGGGAATTCCAGTTGCGGTCTATATCGCGGGTATTGCGGTATCTTAGACTTCCGGATGTCCTGAAGGCCCCCAATTTGCCCAGTTCCTCCACTGAGAGGTCGAGTTCACTCTTACCCGCAGGGCGGTCTGCTCTGTGAAAATCCCCTTTTGAATAGAGCCACGATGCCGTAGCCGCATTCCAGGACTCTGTGGGATTGTATCGAAGAGACAATGGGGAAGAACTTTCGCTCCGGACGTTCTTAATACCGTTATCTCTTTCCGGATGCCAGACTTGGGCATAGGCTCCCCCTGCCGGAGCGAGAAGCAGCGGCAGGAGAAGCAATGCGCAAATCTTATGAATCTTATTCGGCATCAACCGTAGTAGGAGCAGCACCGGGAACAACCTTCTCGACTACACAGTCGGCGGAAGACTTGTTGGTATCCTTATAGTATGCACGGCCGTTTTCAATCCTGGTGACCTTACGACGTACAGCCAGACCAGTCCATGCGTCAGGACCGATAACACCTTCTGCGTCATCGATAGGAAGGAATGTGGGATAGTGCTCATCTGCACCGGCTTCCCAAACGTCGATAGCGTCAAGTACATATTCGCTCGGGAACATCAGGTACTGGTAAGAAGAAGTGGTTCCGGGGGTTGTCATGAGATTTTCAGGTACTGCGGCATACTGTGCGGGAGTGATGCCTTCAGGAAGTTTGACGATAGCGCCGGCCCATGCGAAGAAGTTCTGGCCCCAGTTGAGCTGGCTGGTGAAGGGAGCGTGGACAAGTTCCATGTTTGGAACGCCATCATAATCGGTATCCTTAGCATTGTAAGCTGCATAGAATTCCCAGTCTGCATTGGAAAGGTCAGCGCAGTTCTCAAAGCCTTCTCCCTGAGCGGAATGATTGATAGGAGCATTGGCGATAACTACGCTTTCGCCGGGCTGAAGAGGAAAATCTTTACCTGTTCCGGGGAATGCGTAAACGGGGCTCTGGGTTACACCGCCATAGAGGTTTTCAAAGCCGTTGGCCTGCCAGGCATTGGGTTTGGTCTGACGGCCCATACCACCGATAAGAATAATCTGGTCGAGGTACTGGACTTCGTCAGAGTTGTTTACAAGTTCAATCCAAGTGTCGCTGAGAGGTTGGATGTAAGCCTGCTTGCCAGGGGTGTACTGGACGGCCTTGATGATGATAGGAGAAGCTGATACAAGAGCCAGGGCGACAGTTATTTCCTGATCCTCATAGAGAGAGACTTCAGCTGCACCGACTGCTTTCTTTGCGGAAGAGATGCTTCCGCTGACGGCGACCTTGTACTCTCCCTGAGGAAGGGTGGCGGTAGCGACGAAACCCTCGTCTCCCCAGTCCACCGTGAGGGCTGTCGTGTTGTTGCCCTTGGTTGCCTCGGCAACGATGTCTTCGATTCCGTCAATTCCTTCGGGAAGGGTGATGTTGACGGTGAGATTGAAGCTCTTTGCGATGTCTTTTTCGTCGCAAGATGTTGCAAATACGGCTGCTACAGCCGCGATGCCTAAAACAATAAGAAACTTTTTCATATAAAAAGGATTAGAAATATATTTTCAGTTCTGCCCCAAAGTACATGTTGGGATATAGCTGTGACTTTGAATATGTGTTTTTGTTTGTATGGTAACGGCTCGTATTGGTAACGTTGTTTGCCGTAAATGACAATTGTGTGTGGGAGCCGATTTCCTTGGTAAGCCTTATATTCAAAAGGGCCCAGGGCTCGATGACATCAGGAAGGAAGCTATATGTGTAGTAACGGTCCATCATATAGTTCAGCGAAGGGTCTGAATTCATTGTAGCTGCATCCCAGGCAGTATATTTTCCGCTCGTGTCGTAAAAACCGAGGGGTTCGACCGCAAGATATTCCTTGTCCTGATAAGTATAAGGGTAGGCCCGGGAACTTCCGTTTTCATCAAGATAGACGGAGCGGTATGATTCGTACCAGACAACTTGCAGGGTGGTTGTGAATATCATCCTCAGCTCCGGAATATGGGTGATGAAGCGGAAACTTGTATTGAACCGGTCCTGAACACTGCCGCTACCGGCGGGCAGGACATATGCGTACTTGTCTGTCTTGCTGCGGAAGGACGTGCTTTCGGTTTCTCTTGTCCTTTCAATATGGAACCATGCCCCGTTGATGCTTACGGAAGTCTTGATTGCTTTGATGGTCCCAAGGTCCAGGCCGTACTCAATACCGTATTTGATTCTCCTTGAATTATTTGAAGGGCGGCTCCAACTGGCGAATTCCATTTTGTCCGTCGTAGCGGCTTTCCGGCGCGTTCCGTCAAGTGTATAAGTCACATCTGTGCCCTCCAGTGCCAGGTCTGAAGCCCCGTCAGGAATTACAAATTGTGAGAAACGCCCCCAGTACAGCTGTCCGTCGTAGCCGAACTCGTGAGTGTGGGTCTCGTGGAAAAAAGTTGCAAAACCGCTTGTCCCCATTAAGTTCCAGCTGATACCTATCTCTTTCTTTACAGCGTTGGCCGGCTTTAGGTCTGGATTGTAAGTGTCATCCACAATCTGTGTATTTATTACCGCGAGACCGGTATTGGAACTCTCGTTGTAACGGTTCAGACAGATAAAATCGTAATATGTGGGCTCAGGGTAGAGATAGAGAAGTGTGGGCATTTTGTTGGAAATACCAAAGCCCCCGTTAATGGCAAGATCGTCGAAGATGTGGTTATTCGCTTTGTTCAGTATGCTCAGAGAGAGGTTTAATCTCGGCTCGACGACAAAATATCCCTTGTTGCCACCGCTCTTTTGGGCATTCAGAAACAGATTGGACGCTCGTACTCCAACTTCCGACTTTAGTACAGTACTGCCGAGGGTTATACTGCCCTTGTCAGTGATGAAGACCGAGGCTGTATTAAGAGCCGGAATATCCTTATAGGCACGCGGTCTCAATGTATGGGCCGAAGCCGCCTGTGGAGGAGTCTCGATATCATAGGTAAACCCCTCGCCGCGGTTTGCATCGATCGTATACTCAACCCCCAGCCGTATCCTGTTGTAGTCATTTTCTCCAATCTGGAAATACTTGCCAGCCACAAGCTGGGCAAAAACATTAATAGGAATTCCATGGAGGCGATACTCGGAATAGTAGGGCCGGATTTTCTGGTAGGCCTGATGGATTCCGCTTTCCCGAATATCAGTGACAGCACCGTCAGGACTCCATACTTTGCTGATATGGATGTCTTCGGTCCGGGATACCTGGGCGGAAACATTGTAATCCAATGATGTCAGGAAAGCCGTTCGGGGATTGAAGGACCCATTCGCGGAGAGACGCGCTCCAAGATTCTTATTGGTAAAATTAATGTCCAGTTCCTCAAGTTGAGGGTCAGTTTTGCGGTTGTTGACATTGGAAAAAACCGACCCCTTTATGTTTAGGTTTACTCTGTTCCAGACTTTGGAGAATCCACCGGCCAAGGTAAGACGGTCATAACCAAGATAGCGGCGGCGAGGGTCGCTGAAACTCTGGCTCCAGTCGGTGCCCACATTGATAGAACCGCCACTCTTAAGAGCGAAGCCTTTACCCAAATATAAAAGCTTGGAATTGGGGTCCGTCTGAGCCTTAAACTCCCATGGAGTGCGCCCTGCCTTGGTTTTTACTATGACGACTCCGGATGTCAGATTTCCGTATTCTGCTGAGGGAATGCCGCTGATGACCTCCATGGACTCAACTACGCCTGCACTTACGGTACGAAGGTCAATCCCGCCACCTGCCGTAGTCTGGTCGCTCATTCCGTCGGTCTGCACACTGGAGGAGGATCCGTAACGTGTAGAGGCAACGGCCTGAAGGTTGGCATCGTTGCTGAGCGGAGTTCCGTCGATAATCACGGATGTGCCCAGAGAGGCTCCGGAACTCGGACTTATCTCCCTCACAGTAGCCTGGGACAGTTCGTTCAGATTGGGGTTCCTTGCCAGGTTACCCGGGACAAGCTGAAGGAGGTCGCTTACGCTCTTAGGCTGGATGTGCCGTATGGCCTCTTCATTTATAACTGATTTGGAGCCAAGGTCGTCGCGCTCGGCAGTCACGGTCACGGTGTTCAGTTCAAGACTCAGTACTTGGAGTTTTAGATTGAGAGTGGTCGGTCCTGTAATCACTACGGTACCTGAAATATCCTGATACCCTACAAACGAGACCTGATATTCATATTTGCCTTTTTTCAGATTGGAAAACTCAAAGTTTCCCTGCTTGTCGGTTGTTGCCCAAATAGACTTGTTGAGGGAGACTACTGCCATTTCAACTGCTCCTCCATCCGAATCGGTGATGCGACCGGAGAGGCTGCAATTTTGAGCCCATGCTATTCCCCACAAAGGGAGCATGAAAATAATAAGCAGGAGGCACTTCTTCATCAGAGTATACAACTACAAATATAAACTGTCGCAAAGATAAAAATAATCCTATTAAGAATGCAATACCTATCTATGATTATAGGCATAAATTTCGGAAGTAATTTTGACTGACATATCTATTTCAGTCTCCGGGATAAAGAGAACTGCCAGCAGGACAGAATCTGCGATTCACGCCTTTGGTTAGCAATTCGGGGCCGAAGGGTTTATTTGACCTTTGCGTTGTAGCGGGTGGCGACTTTGCCGTGGGAGATGTTGACGAGCTTCTTGGCTATCATCTTGCGGCGGATTGGGGCGACGAGGTCGGTGAATAGCTCGCCGTCCAGGTGTGAGAGTTCGTGCTGGACCATGCGTGCACCGAATTTGTCGAAATCCTCCACCTGCTCCTTCAGGTCTTCATCGTAATAACGGACTTTGATCCTCACTGGCCGGCGGACACTGCAATAGACCCCAGGCACGCTGAGGCATCCCTCTTCATATTCACACTGTTCGGCGCTCTCTTCGAGCACTACGGGGTTGATCAGGGTTCGCTTGAAGCCCTTTAAGTACGGATACACTTCCGTCATCTCGTCCCCGTCCACAATCAGCACGCGGAGGCTCACTCCAATCTGGGGCGCTGCAAGGCCGCAGCCCTCGGAGCGCTTCAGGGTGTCCTTGAGGTCGGCAACCAGTTGTGCGAGTTCTTCTTTCTTGCTCAGGTCGGCCTCGGCCGCTTTTTCGCGGAGCACCTCGGAGCCGTACAGATAAATAGGCTGTATCATTTCTTCTTGTCCAAATATGCCTGCAGTATGATTGCAGCGCTGATTTTGTCCACAGACGCTTTGTCGCGCCTCTGGCTTTTCTTCATTCCCCCGTCTATCATGGCCTTGTGAGCCAGCACGGAAGTGAAACGCTCATCCTCAAGGGCTACCGGGACATCCGGGAAGGCCTTTCCTAATTGCACCAGAAAGGCATCCACGTCTGCGGCGGCTTCTGCATGGCGGCCGTCCAGGTTCAGCGGATAACCCACCACGAACTTTATTATCGGCTCGGCGAGCGCGTATTTTTGAAGATATTCTATTATCTTTGTGGCAGGGACAGTTTCCAGCGGAGAAGCAAAAATACCGAGCGGGTCGCTCTGCGCCAAACCGACGCGCGCCCTGCCGTAATCGATTCCTATGATTCTGTCCACCCTGCAAAATTAGCAATTATTATGGGGAAAAACAATTGGAACAAAGTTTACAGGCTGAGTTTCCTGGAGGATGAAAGCCACCGCAACATACGCTCATTCCGCTTTACGAGACTTGGGTTCCTTGTCGCGGCAATCACGGCTTTCGTGGTGATACTCGGCGGCTTGTACTGCCTTATCGCATTCACGCCCCTGCGTACTACCATACCCGGATATCCGGATGCACGTTTCCGCAGAGAGGCTGTGAACAACGCCATCAAGATAGATTCCCTGGAAAGCACCATCACCCGATGGAAACTCTATTCGGAAAACCTTTCCCGCGTGCTTTCGGGAGACAGCACCATCAATCTGGACAGCCTGCTGCAAGCAAAGGCGGCTGCTGACTCACTCGACAGATGAAAAGAAGAATTGCTATACTCGGTTCCACCGGGTCCATAGGAACGCAGACCCTGGATGTCGTGCGCCAGCACAGGGACCTTTTTGAGGTGGATATGATTTCAGCCGGAAACAATGCCGCACTTCTAGCCGAGCAGGCCCGGGAATTCGATGTTAACAACGTGGTGATTTGTAACGAGGCTCGATATCCCGAGCTCGAGAAAGCCTTGGAAGACAGCGACTCCAAGGTCTGGACCGGGGTGGACAGCCTGTGCTCGCTGGTGAAGTCGGACGGAGTAGATATAGTGGTGGGCGCGATGGTTGGCTTCAGCGGCCTGCGTCCAACCCTTGCCGCGCTCGAAGCGGGAAAGATAGTTGCGCTGGCCAACAAGGAAACGCTCGTGGCGGCAGGGGGCCTGGTCACCCGGACGATGAGGGAGCACAATGCCGTCATCCTGCCGGTAGATTCGGAACATTCAGCCATCTTCCAGTGCTTGCTTGGGGCTAATGGAAACGCCTTGGAAAAGATACATCTCACTGCATCCGGAGGCCCTTTCCGTACCTGGGAACGGCAGCGGATTGCAGCGGCCACGGCAGCAGACGCACTCAAGCACCCCAATTGGAACATGGGGGCCAAGGTCACAATAGATTCGGCCACCATGATGAACAAGGGTTTCGAGGTGATAGAGGCCAAATGGCTATTCGACGTTGCCCCCGGCGACATCAACGTTGTGGTGCATCCGGAGTCGGTTATCCACTCGATGGTGGAGTTTGAAGACGGTGCCGTGATCGCCCAGATGGGCTGCCCCGACATGCGCGAACCCATAGGTTTTGCTCTCTCGTTCCCTGCACGTATCACGGTGGGAAACCAGAAGTTGGATTTCACGCAGCTGGGGACGCTCCACTTTGAGTCCCCCGATACCGGCCGTTTCCCCAACCTGCGTCTGGCGTATGAAGCTATAGAGCGCGGAGGCAACGCTCCCTGCGCCTTGAATGCTGCCAACGAGGTAGCCGTGGCCGCCTATCTCAAAGGACTCATAGGATTCTACGATATTTCCCGCATCAACGAGAAGTGCCTGGCAGGCCTGAATTTTGTAGCGGACCCCACACTCGAAGATATCTTCGAGACAAACGCAGAAGTTACAAGAATCGCTGATGGTTGCATTAATTAAGGCATTACAGGTTATTCTGGCCCTCTCGCTGCTCATTATAGTGCACGAGTTCGGCCACTTTATGTGGGCCCGGATTTTCGGTATCCGGGTAGAGAAGTTTTATCTGTTTTTCGGCAGGGCTATTGTCAAATGGCATTGGGGCGATACGGAATTCGGAATCGGCTGGATTCCTTTCGGGGGTTACTGCAAAATTGCAGGAATGATAGACGAATCTATGGACCTCGAGCAGTTGAAGCGCAAACCCCAGCCATGGGAATTCCGCACCAGGCCGGCTTGGCAGCGCCTCCTGGTGATGGCCGGGGGAGTCATCAACAACTTCATTTTCGCCATACTCATTTACTGTATTATAGCTGGGATCTGGGGTGAGGCATATATCAGCAATAAAGACGCTCAGATAGCACCCAATGAGCTGGCGCACGAAATGGGCTTCCGGCTTGGAGACCATATAATAGATTACGACGGCTGGGAACCGGAGAATTTCGGGATGCTTCAGGCCGACCTGGCGCGCCGCGATGTGCGCACGGCACATATCCTGCGAGGGGCCGATACGGTCAGCCTTTATATAGACCACGCTTATATTGCAGACATTCTCAACAGCCCTGTAATGTTCGACCTGGCAGTGCCTTTCGTCGTCGATTCCATGCGCGCCGACGGCCCCAACGGCTCCTGCGGCCTGCAAAAGGGAGACCGCGTGCTGGGCTTTGACGGGCAGACGGTATCGTTCATCCAGGATGCCCGTCCGGTGCTTGCTGACCATCGTTCCAGTACGATTGAAGCGTCGGTGCTGAGGGGGACCGATACCTTGTCCATTCCCGTAAATGTGGATTCTCTAGGCCAGATTGGCGTATTCCTGGTGATGCCGGAAATCGAGAAGCGTCAGTATTCTGTCGCAGAGTCTGTTCCTGCGGGCTTCAGGCTCACCTGGGATACTATTCGCGGCTATGTACAGGACCTCGGGATGCTGGTTCGGCCTTCTACTGGAGCATATAAGTCCGTGGGAAGTTTCATAGCTATCGGACAGGTGTTCCCTGAAGCCTGGGACTGGTACCGTTTTTTGAGCATACTGGCTCTGCTCTCCGTAATGCTGGGAATAATGAATCTGCTGCCGATTCCTGCCTTGGACGGTGGCCATATACTGTTCACCCTGTACGAAATGATTACCCGTCGCAAGCCGAGCGACCGCTTCCTGATGGTGATGCAGGTAATCGGAATGCTGTTGCTGCTGGCCCTCATGGTGCTGGCGTTCGGTAATGATATTGGACGACTAATACACTGAATATGAAAAAGATACTTTTGTTGTGCGCAGCCATGTTGGCGCTCGCCTCCTGCAAAAATACCAAAGCTCTCCTGCCCAACGTAAGCGGAAAGGCTGGAGAGATAATTGTTGTGATTGAGAAGGCCGACTGGGAAGGAAACCTTGGCACCAGAGTCCGCGACCTGCTCGCCTGCGATTGTCCCTACCTTGCCCAGAAGGAGCCGTTATACACTCTTGTAAACGTGGCTCCCGGCGGCTTCGGGGACATCTTCAAGGTGCATCGCAATATAGTGTACTTCGCTGTAAACCAGCAACTGGACAGTGCCGCTGTGGCCTATCGCCACGACGTCTGGGCGGCACCGCAGTGCCTGGTGCAGATAAGCGCTCACAATGCCGAGGAGGCCGCAACCCTGTTAGCTGATGAGGGCAAAACTATAGTAAGCTTTATCGAACAGGCCGAGAGAGACCGTGTGATTCGGAATTCCATCCGCTATGAGGAGCGGGAGATTGCACCAAAGGTATCAGGGGTTTTTGGCGGATCGCCTCATTTTCCCATAGGCTACAAACTCAAAAAACTGACCGATGATTTCGGCTGGATTGCCGACGAGAAGCAATACACCATCCAGGGGATACTGATCTACAAGTATCCTGCCACCGGCGCCCCGGATGAGCTTAGTGTGGATAATATAATCTCCAAACGTAACGAAACGCTAAAACGCAACGTTCCCGGAATGTTTGAGAATACCTGGATGACCACTGGCGAGTATATGCCGCCGCAGATAGAATTTTTCCGCTACCGTGGGCGTGATTTCGCACAAGTTCGTGGACTCTGGGAAGTGGAGAACGACTATATGGGCGGTCCTTTTGTCTCGCATTCCTTTTATTCCCCCGACGGCAGCAGCGTAATAGTGGCGGAAGCTTTTGTGTATGCCCCCAAATATGACAAAAGACAGTATCTCCGTCAGGTGGAATCCATCTTGTTCTCATGGGAATGGGCAAAATAATCTGTGTGAGGTTTTAATTGTAAATCCACGTGATTCTTCCTATATTTGTGAGATAACACTAAAAACATACATAAATGGGAGCATTTCACGCTTATGACATACGCGGAATCTATAACGTAGATTTCGACAAGGACGTAGCTTACAAAGTGGGTTACTTCCTTCCAGAACTGCTTAAGGCCGACAAGGTCCTTGTGGGCCGCGACTGCCGCCTTTCCGGCCAGGAGATTCACGATTATCTCCTGAAGGGTATTACCGATGCTGGCGCCGATGTGGACGATATCGGCTACAGCAGTACCCCTCTGGTTTATTTCGGTACCGCCAATTATGGCTACAAGGCCTCCGTGCAGATTACCGCCAGCCACAATCCTCGCGAGTACAACGGAATGAAGGTCAGCCGTGAGAACGCCCTTCCCGTTGGCCTGGATACAGGCCTGGGCCAGATCAAGCAGTGGATAGACGAGGGTCGTCCCACTCCTCCCGCCTCCAGGAAGGGAGTTGTCCGGGAAATCGACATCAAGCCGGACTACATCAAATTCCTGATGAAATACAAGGGCGATTACGGCAACCTCAAGATAGCTTTCGACCTTTCTAACGGAATGAGTTGCCTTTTTGCCAAGGAGATTTATAAAGGAGAGAATGCCGATTTCCTTTTTGACGAGATGGACGGCAGTTTTCCCAACCATGAGCCCAACCCTCTGATTCCCAAGAATGTTGAGCCTCTCAGGCAGCTCGTAGCCAAGAATGGCTCCGACATCGGGGTCATCTACGACGGTGATGCGGACCGCGTGATGTTCGTGGACGACAAGGCCCGCTTTGTGGCCCCCGACCTTATCATTGCCCTTATGGCTTATTACTTCTGTGACGAACGCGGAGCCAGAAATCCCCGCGTGCTCCAGGAAATCCGCAGCTCCAAGGCGGTAGGGGAGTTCCTGGCCGATTACGGTGCCGAGGTGCACACATGGCGTGTCGGCCGCGCCTTTGCCGCTCCCAAGCTCCGCGAGATAGACGGTCTCTGGGGCGGCGAACTAGCCGGTCACTATTATTTCAAAGATTTTTTCTACAGCGACAGCGGCATGCTGGCCTCCATCATAGTCCTCCGCATTGTCTCCGCCCTAAAGAAGCAGGGGCGCACGCTCAGCGGCGAGATAGATAAGCTTACACGTTACCGCAACTCCGGCGAAATAAACTTCAGGGTAGAAGACAAGAAGGGCGCTATGAATGCGGTCCGCGATCATTTCTTCGCAGCAGCAAAGCCTGACGCCTTTATGGATTTCGACGGCTACCGTGCAGAGTATCCCGACTGGTGGTTCAATATCCGTCCGTCCAACACTGAGCCTTACCTCCGCTTTATCTGCGAAGCAACTACGGATGTTGTTCTCAATGCTAAGATAGCTGAGGTACAGGAGATTATAGAGAAGAAGTTCGGAGGCGTGAGGGCTTGATGAGACATATTGCATTACTTTTATCCGGATTTTTCTGCCTATCCGTCCATGCCCAGACGGACAGTTTGAAATCCTTCGCTCCCGCTCAGGATGACAGGGTGGTGGCTCAGGCGGATACAACTGAAGTAAATCCGGCAAAGGTGGAGCCGGAGGTAACAGTTCCCGGCAAAGGCTACACTCTCTTCTCGAAAGGAAGCGGAGCGCCGGTAGATACCATCGATGTTGGCGACAGGCGCATCCGTATAGTCCTGAGGGACGACAACACATGGTTTCTTATTAAGAATATCGAGGCTCTTGAACAGGACGAACAATTTAGCTCCTTTTGGAATACCAATATTGTAAACCCTTACGCCAGAGAGCCTTTCGACAGTATTCACTATCGTACCACTCTGTGCCTGGTGGATTCTGTGAGCCGTTTCGTCTGTCCCCATAAGGGGAAGGTCTTTTCCAAGTTTGGAATGAGACACGGCAGGCCGCATACCGGCTGCGACATACCCTATCCCACTGGTACTCCGGTCTATTGCGCTTTCGACGGACGTGTGCGTCTGGCCGAACGTCACCGAGGCTACGGCAATCTAATTATCGTGAGACACGAAAACGGCCTGGAGACCTTCTACGGTCACCTTTCCCGTATCGATGTGAAGCCGGGACAGTGGGTCCATGCCGGCGACCTGCTTGGTCTGGGGGGCTCCACGGGACGTTCCAGCGGCCCCCATCTCCACTTCGAGACGCGTTACCGGGGACATGCCTTCGATCCTCTTTGGATAGTGGATTTCGAGAGCGGAACGCTGAGGAAAAACGTATTCGTGCTACGTCGAAGCTACCTCTCGGCATACAGCAAATATGTGCCGCAGACCATCGACGAGGAAGAAGAAATATACATGAGCGAGGAGCAGATAAGGGCCGAAGAAGAGCGTTTAGCCAAGGAACGTGCAGCCATGAAATACCATACCATTCGCTCCGGTGACACCCTTTCGGGTTTGGCTAAGAAGTACGGAACAACGGTTTCGCACATCTGCAGCCTGAATCCCGGCCTCAAACCTACTACTACCTTGAGCCTGGGAAGAAAGATACGGGTTCATTAAATGAAAAAGCTTTATATTGAAACATACGGTTGCCAGATGAATGTGGCGGACACTGAAGTGGTGTTCGCCATTCTGGCACCTCACGGATATGAGCGCACGGAGACTATGGAAGAGGCCGATGTGATTATGGCCAATACCTGCTCTGTTCGTGACAATGCGGAACAGCGTATCCACGGACGCATCGAGCAGTTTAATCTGCAGAAGCGATCGCGCCCTGGAGTGCTTGTGGGAATACTCGGCTGCATGGCAGAAAGGATGAAAGGGGAGTTGCTGGAAAGTGGAAAAGTGGACATAGTTGCCGGCCCTGACGCCTATCGTTCGCTGCCGGTACTGCTACAGAATGTCGCTCCGGGGATGCCACAGATAAACGTGGAACTCTCCAGGGAAGAGACGTACGCTGAGATTGTGCCGGTGAGGCTGGACCGCAACGGGGTGTCCGCCTTTATCTCAATCATGCGCGGATGCAATAACGTATGTTCTTATTGTGTAGTGCCTTACACCAGAGGTGCGGAGCGCAGCCGCGACTTCCATTCAATTGTCCGCGAGGCTTGCGACTGTTTGCAGAAGGGTTACAGGGAAGTCACGTTGCTGGGGCAGAATGTGGACTCCTATAATTACGGAGGATGCAATTTTGCCGGCTTACTGAAGCTGGTGGCGGAAAACTGTCTTGGAATGAGGATACGCTTTTCTACTTCCAATCCTCAGGATATCTCTGATGAAGTATTGCAGGTGATGGCCTCCCACTCCAATATTTGCCACCACATCCATCTTCCGGTGCAGTCCGGCTCGGACCGTATGCTGGAGAAGATGCGCCGGCGCTATACCCGCGACTGGTATCTGGAACGAGTGGCTGCCATCCGTCGCTATATGCCTGACTGTGCGATAACTACGGACGTGATTGCCGGCTTCTGCAGCGAGACCGAGGAGGACCATAAAGACACCCTCTCGCTCTTTGCTGAGGTGGGTTTTGATGCAGCCTATATGTTCTATTATTCAGAGCGTCCCGGAACTCTCGCCGCACGTAAATATCCGGACGACGTACCTCAGGAAGTCAAGACCAGACGTTTGGAAGAGATTATCGAACTACAGAACAAACTCTCCCTTGAGAGTAATCTCAGGGATGTGGGCAAACGCTTCACCGTGCTGGTGGAGGGCCCTTCCAAGCGCAATCCTGATGAGCTTTGCGGCCGTACGGATACAAACAAAATGTGCATCTGGCCGGATAAGATGCACCAAGCCGGAGATTTTGTCACAGTGGAAGTGGTCAGTTGTACCCAGGCTACGCTGCGTTGTGTATTGATATGAAATCGTTTTCCAATATAGTTCTCAGGTGGACCGGTACCAGCCTGGTGTTGAGGATACTTATCGGACTGATAATCGGTGCCGTACTCGGTCTGGTGGTTCCACAGTGGACAGGCATCGGCATACTCGGACGTATCTTCGTGAACGCCCTTAAGGCGATAGCGCCTGTGTTGGTGGCCCTATTGGTGTCCTCTTCAATTGCCAGGGCCGGCGGTGGTCTTGGGCCCAGATTCCGCACGGTAATAGCGCTTTATGTTATTACCACACTCCTTGCCGCTCTGGTAGCGCTTACAGGAAGTACACTTTTCCCGGTCACACTCGTGTTGCAGGATGTTGCAACCGGAAGCGCTCCAAGCGCCCTGACCGATGTCTTTACCAACCTCCTCTCCAACATGGTGATGAATCCGCTGCAGGCTATAGCCGGCGCTAATTATATAGGCATCCTTTTCTGGGCTGTATTGTTTGGAATGGGTCTCAAGATGCTGGCGGGGGAGAGTACGATCAGAATGGTGGGCGACCTTGCCGAGGTGGCCTCGCTTTGCGTAAAGTGGATTATCCAGTTCGCTCCTTTCGGAATCCTTGGCCTGGTGTTCAGCGCGGTTTCCGAAAGCGGCCTGGAAATCTTTACCACCTACGGTCGCCTGCTTCTGCTGCTGGTGGGATGCATGCTTGCGAACGCTCTGATTTTCAATCCATTGGTATCTTTTGCCGTAATGCGAAAGAATCCTTATCCGCTTTTATTCACCTGCTTGAAAGAGAGCGGAATTAATGCATTCTTCACTCGTTCGTCGGCAGCCAATATACCCATCAACATGGAGCTCTGCGAAAAGTTGGGCCTGGATGAGGATTTCTACTCTGTCAGCATTCCCCTCGGGGCTACAATCAACATGAACGGCGGCGCCGTAACCATAACCGTTATGACCATGGCTGTTGCTCATACCCTCGGGCTGGAGGTGGGTTTCTTCCCGGCCCTGCTGCTCTGTGTTATTTCCGCGTTGGGAGCGTGCGGTGCCTCGGGAGTGGCAGGCGGTTCGCTGCTGCTGATTCCAATGGCATGCTCATTCCTTGGAATAGGCAATGACATTGCCATGCAGGCAGTGGCTATAGGCTTTATTATCGGCGTGATTCAGGATTCCGTGGAGACAGCCTTGAATTCCAGCGGAGACGTGTTCTTTACAGCTACGGCAGAATATCGTGACAGGCGCAGAAAGAATGGAGGAGAATAAGAAGCATTGGTACGCCATTAAAGTCTTCTGGCGCAGGACGGAGCCTCTCAAGGATAAATTGGATGAAATGGGGGTGGAGTATTATTTCCAGAAGATACTTCCTTCATACATGTTCTTGCATACGGACCGTAGCATGGTACTTAGAATACGAAGTGATTTTTTCGGCCTGCTTTATTTGTATGCAGACCATAAGACAAAAGAGCCTTCGGTGGTGCCTGACAAGGAGATGGAGATTTTCAAGATTGTTACCTCCTCCGCTGCTACTGGGCTGGAGTTCCTGGGACCCGATGCTGCCGTGTATCGCAAGGGCGACAGGGTCCGGGTTACCGATGGCCCGTTCAAGGGGGCTGAGGGGTACATAATTCGTATCAAGAAGGACAGACGCCTGGTGGTTAGCATCACTGGTATCGCTGCCATCGCTACATCCTATATTCCTCCGGATCTTCTGGAGAAGGTGGAAGAGTAGATTCTTTCATTTTTTAAGAAAAATGACTAAATTTGCGGCGCAAAACGTTAAAAACATCTTATTTTCGATAAATTTATGAGAATTATTCAAGTAACAGGCAGGGAAATCCTCGATTCAAGAGGCAACCCTACAGTTGAGGTCGAGGTTATCCTCGAGTCCGGTATCAAAGGTGTGGCAGCTGTTCCTTCAGGTGCGTCTACCGGTGAGAACGAAGCTCTGGAGCTCCGTGACGGCGACAAGAAGCGCTATCTTGGCAAGGGCGTTCTCAAGGCAGTTGCCAATGTGAACGATGTCATCGCTCCCGCAATTGTCGGCATGTCTGCGCTGGAGCAGCGCTCCATCGATAAGACCATGATCGAGCTCGACGGCACTCCTACCAAGAGCAAGCTCGGCGCCAATGCCATCCTCGGCGTCAGCCTCGCAGTCGCTCATGCAGCGGCCAACTACCTCGACATCCCCCTGTACCGCTATATCGGCGGCACCAACACCTATGTTCTCCCCGTTCCCATGATGAACATCATCAACGGTGGTGCCCACTCCGATGCTCCTATAGCTTTCCAGGAGTTCATGATTCGTCCCGTAGGCGCTAGCTCCGAAGCCGAGGCAGTCCGCTGGGGAGCCGAGGTATTCCATGCTCTCAAGAAGGTCCTGAAGGATCGCGGCTGCAGCACTGCAGTTGGTGACGAGGGCGGTTTCGCTCCTGCCCTGAAGGGTATCGACGATGCTCTTGACTGCATCATCGCTGCAATCAAGGCCGCAGGTCTGGAGCCCGGTAAAGACATCACCATCGCAATGGACTGCGCTGCTTCCGAGTTCTGCTTCAAGGGTGAGGACGGCAAGTTCTACTACGACTACAAGCAGCTTAAGGACGGCAAGAAGAAAGATCCTCGCGGCCGCAGGCTCAGCACTGACCAACAGATTAATTATCTCAAGAAACTCATCGAGAAGTACCCTATCGATTCTATCGAAGACGGTCTCTCCGAGGAGGACTGGGAAGGTTGGGTAAAACTTACCAAGGCTATCGGCGACCGCTGCCAGCTTGTGGGTGACGACCTCTTTGTGACCAATGTGAAGTACCTCCAGAAAGGTATCGAGATGGGCGCCGGCAACAGCATCCTCATAAAGGTCAACCAGATTGGTTCCCTTACTGAGACTCTTGACGCCATCGAAATGGCTCACCGTCACGGTTACACCACCGTTACCAGCCATCGTTCCGGCGAGACCGAGGACACCACCATCGCCGATATCGCAGTCGCTACCAACAGCGGCCAGATCAAGACTGGTTCCCTTAGCCGCACCGACCGTATCTGCAAGTACAACCGCCTCATGAAGATCGAACTCGAGCTTGGTGACACCTGCCGGTACGGATACAAGAAGCTTCGCTAATCATGCGTATGCAATAAAACAAGAACAGGCGCTCACCGGCGCCTGTTCTCGTTTATAGTGCTCAGAGAAGGCGGGAAAAACGGTGTGCTCTTGGAGATACAGTTTGATTTGTGTAAGTTTGCATCGTATGCGGGACCGTAAATTGTTGAATATAGAACTGGGACGGGTGAGTCCGGAGCAGTACAAGGCGTTGCCGGAGTCGGGTATTTGCCTGGTTTTGGATAATATACGCAGTGCACATAACGTTGGCAGCGCTTTCCGTACTGCAGATGCCTTCAAGGCGGATAAGATATGGCTTTGCGGCATCTGTGCATGTCCGCCGAGCGCTGAAATCCATAAGTCAGCTCTGGGGGCAGAGGATAGCGTGCCATGGGAGTACCGCAACGACACTGTGGCGCTGGTACGTGAGTTACAAGCCGCCGGTTGGACGGTGCTGAGCGTTGAGCAGACAGAGAAAGCTCTTGAGATTCAGCACTTTGAACCATCGTCAGAGAAGCGCTATGCCCTGGTTTTCGGTAATGAGGTTGACGGAGTGCAGCAGGCCGTGGTGGACGCCTCCGATGCCGCCCTTGTGATTCCGCAATACGGCACCAAGCACTCGCTTAATGTTTCGGTGAGCGTAGGTGTCGTTTTATGGCACTTCTGCAGGAAATGAAAGATTTTTTCGTATATTTGAGGGTTTTATTACGATTATATGAAACAGGATATTCAGGTTTTTGAGCTTATTAAGAAAGAGTCGGAGCGCCAGCACAGCGGCTTGGAGCTGATTGCATCCGAGAACTATGTATCGGATGATGTGTTGAGGGCCATGGGCTCCATTTGCACCAATAAATACGCTGAGGGATATCCCGGAAAGAGATATTATGGCGGATGCGAGGTGGTGGACCAGATTGAGCAGATTGCAATAGACAGGTTGAAAGCTATCTACGGTGCTGAGTGGGCTAACGTTCAGCCGCACTCCGGAGCGCAGGCCAACATGGCCGTTACCATGGCAATACTTAAGCCAGGTGATACCATGATGGGGCTCGACCTGAGCATGGGAGGCCATCTTACTCATGGTTCCCCTGTCAACGCTTCCGGTATTCTTTATAATGTAGTAGCCTACGGCCTGAATCCGGAGACCGGCATGGTGGATTATGATAAGATGGAGGAATTGGCCATCGAACATAAGCCCAAGCTGATTGTTGGAGGAGCTTCTGCATATTCCCGTGAGTGGGATTATGCCCGTATGCGTGAAATAGCCGACAAAGTGGGTGCGATTCTTTGGATTGATATGGCACACACTGCCGGTCTGATTGCTGCAGGATTACTCAAGAATCCTGTGTCCTACGCACACGTTGTCACATCCACAACACATAAAACGCTCCGTGGACCGAGAGGAGGTATTATTCTGATAGGTAAGGATTTCGATGACCCTCAGGGACGTACTACTCCAAAGGGCGTGGTGAAAAAGATGAGCCAGGTGCTGGATTCCTATGTGTTCCCAGGTGTGCAGGGCGGACCTCTGGAGCATGTCATCGCGGCCAAAGCTGTGGCTTTCTTCGAGGCCCAGCAGCCTGAGTACAAGGCTTATCAGAAGCAGGTGGTCGCGAATGCCAAGACCATGTGCGACGAGTTTCTTCGTCTCGGCTACAAAGTAGCCAGCGGCGGAACCGACAACCACCTTATGCTCATCGACCTCCGCGGAAAATTCCCCGGTCTTACCGGTCGCGTTGCCGAGAAGGAGCTGGTGAAGGCAGACATTACCGTCAACAAGAACATGGTGCCTTTCGACTCCCGGAGCCCCTTCCAAACTAGCGGTATCCGTGTGGGGACGCCGGCAATCACCTCCCGTGGGTTCGTCCAGAAGGATATGATTTATATTGCTGACCTGATTGACACTGTACTTGCTTCCTGTGCGGTGGCCATGGATGCTCTTACTGCCAAGGAGGAGCTCACGGTGGAACAGAAGAAGGCCATTGCCGCCCATGAGGCTGTACTCGCCGACGTGCGCAAGAAGGTCAATCAGCTTACTGCCGGAGTGCCGTTGAACCGCTACTAGCGGTCAGCGGCACGGGGTGCTTCCAGCCCCCGCTGATATTAGTGTGACAAATTGTCAATGGCACAGACATTGATTCTACAAAAAGCGTCTCCGGGAAATCGGGGGCGCTTTATTGCAACATATAATTTATAGATATTATGCTCAAACCTTTAGCAGACAGAGTGGTCATCGAGCCCAAGGAGGCTGAGACCAAGACGGCGTCGGGCATTTTCATTCCTGACACCGCAAAGGAAAAACCCCAGCAGGGAACAGTAGTAGCCGCAGGCCCAGGAAAAAAAGACGAAGCGATGGAAGTAAAGGTCGGTGACGTTGTCCTTTATGGAAAGTATGCCGGCACCGAGGTTACCCTGGATGAAAAAAAATACCTCATTGTCAAACAGTCTGACATTTTAGCAATTCTATAGATTCTCCAGTTGTTTGTACGTGCTCTGTATGACAGTTAGGCTGTCTTGTCATTTCGACAGAGCTAATCGTGTGGGGAAATCTATATTAATTTAACATCATTATGGCAAAAGAGATAAAATTCAATACCGACGTCCGTTCCAAGATGAAGAGCGGCGCGGACCAACTGGCCGACGCAGTGAAGGTAACTCTCGGCCCCAAAGGACGTAACGTAGTCATCGACAAGAAGTTCGGTGCACCTCAGGTAACTAAGGACGGCGTGACTGTAGCAAAGGAAGTGGAACTCGAAGACCGCTTCGAGAACATGGGCGCCCAGATGGTTAAGGAAGTGGCTTCCAAGACCAACGAGCAGGCCGGCGACGGCACCACTACCGCTACTGTCCTGGCACAGGCAATAATCAACGTCGGCCTCAAGAATGTTACTGCCGGTGCCAACCCCATGGACCTCAAACGCGGTATCGACAAGGCTGTTGCCGCAGTGGTCGATTCTTTGAAGAAGCAGAGCAAGCAGGTCGGCAGTGACTACTCCAAGGTGGAGCAGGTTGGAACTGTGAGCGCCAACAACGACTCCTATATTGGTAAACTTATCGCGGATGCAATGTCCAAGGTAGGCCAGGATGGTGTCATTACAGTCGAGGAAGCTAAGGGTACCGATACTGAAGTCAAGGTGGTGGAAGGAATGCAGTTCGACCGTGGATATATTTCCCCGTATTTCATGACCAATGGAGACAAGATGGAGGCTGAGCTTAACAATCCTGCTATCCTTGTGACCGACAAGAAGATAAGCACGATGAAGGATCTCCTTCCTATCCTTGAGCCCATTGCCCGCGAAGGCAGGGAACTGCTTATCGTCGCCGAGGATGTGGACGGCGAGGCCCTGACCACCCTGGTGGTCAACAAACTCCGCGGCACACTTAAGATTGCTGCCGTGAAGGCCCCCGGATTCGGCGACCGCCGCAAGGAAATGCTCCAGGATATCGCCACCCTTACCGGTGCGGTCGTAGTAAGCGAAGAGCGGGGATTTACGCTTGAGAACACTACTCCTGACATGCTGGGCAAGGCTGAGAAAGTTACCATCACCAAGGAGAATACCACCATTGTAGGCGGGGCTGGTGATAAGGCCGCCATCGCTGACCGCGTGGAGCAGATTCGTAAGCAGATTGAGGTCAGCACTTCTGATTACGACAAAGAAAAGCTCAAGGAGCGCCTTGGTAAACTTGGAGGTGGTGTGGCGGTTCTCTATGTGGGTGCTACTACCGAGGTTGAAATGAAGGAGAAGAAGGACCGCGTGGAGGATGCTCTGAATGCAACTCGTGCAGCAGTGGAAGAGGGCTATCTCCCCGGAGGCGGTGTTTCTTATATCCGTGCTGTCGAAGCTCTGGCCAAACTTGACGGAGAAAATGAAGACGAGACCACCGGTATTCGCATTGTAGCCAAGGCTATCGAAGAGCCTTTGCGCCAGATTGCCGCCAATGCGGGAGTGGACGGAAGCGTCATTGTCCAGAAGATTAAGGAAGGCAAGGCAGACTTCGGCTACAACGCACGTACGGGCGAGTATGTGAACCTGTTTGAGGCTGGCGTCATTGATCCCACCAAGGTTGCCCGTGTGGCTCTTGAGAATGCAGCGTCGGTAGCTGGAATGTTCCTCACCACTGAATGTGGAATAGTTGACATCCCCGAGCCCGTTTCAGCGGCTCCTGCAATGCCTCAGGGTGGAATGATGTAGAAGTCAATGATTTAGCTTGACAGTCGGGGGTAGGGCGATTCCTTGCCCCCGATTTTTTTGCTGATTTTTTCGAAAAAATTGTAAAAAATATTTGGAGAATAAAAAAAAGTCCTTACCTTTGCAATCCCGTTTGAACAACGGGGGAGGCCATCAGCCGAAAAGGCTGGTTTTTTTAACGCCTTTTTTTAACAAGTGTTCTTTGAAAAGACTGAAGGAAAGTACAAGCAAGTACCGAGAACAAAAAATCGAGAGCGTTGATTTCTTTAGGAAATTAAGTGTCGAGGATCAAGCTGAGGAATAAAGAATATACAAAGAAGAGTTTGATCCTGGCTCAGGATGAACGCTAGCGGCAGGCTTAACACATGCAAGTCGAGGGGCAGCGAGGGTAGCAATACCTGTCGGCGACCGGCGGAAGGGTGCGTA
>Ga0310690_10001131_pt1 | contig 49627 bp, 47 predicted proteins | sample AusTroGonzalo_MG_2_FD_207661 | JGI IMG/M metagenome (GOLD analysis project Ga0310690, IMG submission 207661) | Bovine rumen microbial communities from tropical cattle in Woodstock, Queensland, Australia - Gonzalo_04 (v2) (version 2) | ecosystem: Host-associated > Mammals > Digestive system >... | reverse complement strand
CATAGATGTGCAAGTCCGAATGATCCAAATTACATTGCCAATAAAGGTTGGATCTGCCGAGTGAATCATCGTGTGGGGACGCCAGAAGATGTCGTGCGTAAAGCATGTGCGGGAGAAATTGAATGCGTAGAACATTCCGTGGATTTGGCAAAACAACAAGACTGGTCTAGCGTTTTGGGAAAGAGGCCGCGGGCGGATTATGAAGCTGGCAAAAACGAGTTGATACAAGGAATGAGTGAGAATTCTAAGACCAATTTAGTTCGTGCGACAGAAAAAACACCGCATATTACAATCTTTAAAAAATTAAAGAAGATTTTATCGGGGATAAAGGGACGATAATTTAGTGCGAATAACCCTTGACTTTTGGGTGAAAATCGGCTATAATGACTCCACTTTTCCAGTTTAAGGATGGGTGGCCGAGTGGTTGAAGGCGCGCGCCTGGAAAGTGCGTTTAGGTCTAAAGCCTAACGGAGGTTCGAATCCTCTCCCATCCGCCATTTTAGGAACCGCGACGATGTCTCAGACGGAGCCAAATTTTCAATTTAGGGGGACTCCAAAAAATCAGGAAAAATTAAGGCAAATTTTCCGATTATTATTGTCCGTACCAACTGGATATCGAGTAATTGCTGGCATTGTGAAAAGTCGGCGAATAGCAAAAAATAAGGTATCGTGGCTAAATCATCCACCTGTTTCTATGGAATTTTCTGAAAAATTGCTTGATGTGGCAGGCATGACAGACGTTGAAAATAATAATGTTAAATTAAGTCAGCATGATGCAAATGGGCAAAACATTGTTCGCCATCCAACACCAGAAAATGATATCATGTTGGCCTCCACGTTGGGACATGAGTTGTGCCACGTGATGACGCGATATGGTTATTTGTCGTTTATGATGTGTGCTCAAACTCCAAAAGAGGCTTTGTTAACCAAGATTTTATGTGAAGAAGACGCGTGGTTTATCGGGGATAAAATTTCTGGAGAATTATATGCTGTGACGGATGGGGTAATCCCTCCCGTAAAAATAAGATCTCGCATTCAAAAATACAGTGGGCTATCGGGGCGGACAGCTCATTTTCAAGATGCCTTGGATGGACGCTTTGGGTGGGCGCAACATGAACGGCGCATGGCTTATGCTAAAAGACGCTTTAAGAGTTCGGATGATCCCAATAAACGAGCTCAGTTTAATGAATTGTTACAAGTGTGGTTGAAAAATGCACATATTGATTTGCCTTTAGAAATGATTTTAAATGCGCCTGTTTTACAGCCACTTCCCCCTCGACCGCCTAAACCAAAAGGAACATGGATTGGGCGCTTGATAGGCAAATGTCAAAAGGGGGATAAATGTTAAATAAAGCTTATCGATATGTGATGGATCCGGAAGTTTTTCGATTGCGTGGTTCGGATGCGGACAAAGCGACGTTTGGAAAGATGCTTAAAACATTATTACAGACGAAATCTGGGCGGTCTGTAATTACCTATATTGGTGATTTGGTCCACGCACAACAAATTAAAAAGCCGGTGACCTTAAAAATGCAAAGGCCAAACAAGGATGTGTTGGGGATGGCATATGGCGATTTGGAAGTTAGGTTAAACAGAATTGCCATGCAAAACATGAACGCTCATCAAAAACAACGTGCGATTTTAATGCAAACGAAAACATTGCTTCATGAATTGGTGCATATCTGTCAATTTTTGGAAGGCCAAGAACGTTGCGCTCAACAATTTTCTGTTCCTGCCCATTTGTATGCGGATATTATGATGGAAATGGAAGCCACCTTAAAAGAACAATCTTTTGAAATTGAGGCAAAAAAATTATGGTCCAATGCCACCAAACACATGCATTTTTGCGAAGGAAAATCGGGCTGGCGGCACAAATTGGTTGAATCATTTTTTGCCTCAGAGCCACATTATTTGGTTCCCGTGTGGATAGATTCGTTTATTGAGGATTTAGAAAAACCAGACAAGATAATTTTGAGCGATCCGAATGAGAAAAAGGTTTTTGCAAAATGGATGGATCGGTATTTTCAAAAAATGGGACTTTTGTTTTCTTATCGCAATTTTCCTTTAAGGCGGTCATTTGGAATTAAAAACCACAAAGATGGTGTTTTAACAATTAAAGGGGACAACGGTATGTTGATTGTGGATCGGTTTGGGCGTCCACTTGTTGCTGGATCTGGGTTTGAGAAAAAACGAGATAGCGCTTTAAAATTTACGATTTTTGCTCGTAAAGAGGCCTTATCTGAGGCAAAAAAATGGGTAAGTCAATTAAAAAAAGAACATCCCGCTTCTCATATTTCTGTGGTGCGCGGAATGCATGAAAAGATTTTTTCTAATCCATTTTTTGATAAAACAATTCAAAAACAATCAATGTACTTGGGCGGCCGTTAAATCATTTTGACGGACGAGCGCCATCGCCATTTCGCGTGATCCAGTTTGGGCCATGCGTTCACCTTCAGGGCTGTAAATTGCCCACACAAGTTCGTTGTTTTGAGCTTCTTTTTTGATATAGACGCGATCATCCTCGCCGACTTCCTCGGCGCAGAAAGTATCTTGAGTGGCAACAACAATCCGATCACTCATTTGATTATCCTTTCTTGTTTAAATGGACCGCTTTCGATTTTTTTTGAATCTCAATCCTCTTTATATTAGGACTTTTTTGTGGTTTTTGCAAGGTAATAATCAAAAGACCATTTTCCAATATGGCGCCTTTGATTTGCATGCCATCGGCCAATACGAAAGATTTAATAAAAGATCTGGCCGCAATGCCTTGATGTAAATAATGTCGATTCGGATCGTGTTCTTGGCGCCCGCGAACAATCAATTGATTGTCTTCTTGCACGATGTCCAAATCATCATCGGTGTAGCCGGCAACCGCCATTGTAATTTCAAAAGTGGTGGCATCCAATTGTTCCACATTGTAGGGTGGAAACGAATCGGCCCCTTTGGCGACTCGGAGTAACATTTGCTCCAACTCGTCAAACCCAACCAAAAATGGATTATTAAAGGGCGTTAAATTAGGCATTCTCTCCCGCTTTCAATTTCGTTGTAATTTCGGCAATTTGAGTGGCCAATTTTTTGTCTTGTTGAATTAAACCTTCAATCGTACGCACAGCATGAATGACCGTTGTATGATCGCGTTTAAAACACAAAGCAATATCTGGCAAAGAAAGTGGTGTCAGTGTTTTTGTTAAGTACATGGCAATTTGACGAGGACGTGCGAAGGCACGATCTCTACGGGTGGATTGCAAATCATCCAATGAAATATTGTAATAATTTGCCACCATACGTTGAATTTCTGGCGCTTTTACAGGGCGTTCATAGGTATGCAAAATATCTTTTAATACTTCTTGTGTTGTGTTCATATTGATGGGGTTGCCAATTAATTCAGCATGTGCGATGACACGTTTTAAGGCCCCTTCCAATTCGCGTACGTTTGTGGTAATGCTTTTGGCCAAAAAGGACAGCACATCGTCTGGGACAACAGCGCCCATTTCTTTGTTTTTACCTTGCAAAATGCCGAGTCGTAAATTTTCATCGGCTGGTGCAATATCTACAACCAAACCCTGTGAGATGCGTGTGCGCAACATATCATCGATACCTTGCAATTGAGCTGGCATAGCGTTGGCAGAAAGAATAATCATTTTCTTTTCAGCCACCAAAGCATTAAAGGTATAGAAGAATTCTTCTTGTGTGCGTGGTTTGCCCAAAATAAATTGAATATCATCGATCAACAAAACATCAACAGAACGAACCAACGCGCGGAAGTTATCCATATTCTTAGTGTTTAAATCATGTAAAAAGCGTTGGAAAAATTGTTCCGAGGACAAATATAAAACACTCTTTTCTGGATGACGTTCTTTAATGCGCCAAGCGATGGCGTGCAATAAGTGGGTTTTGCCTAATCCGACGCCCGCATGAATATATAAAGGATTAAAGGAAATCGAATCGTCTTCTGCAATCTTTTTGGCGGCTGCATAAGCAAATTGATTGGATTTGCCAACAACAAAAGTATCAAATGTATGGGCGGGATCCAAATAGCATGGAATTTCTTCCGATTCGTTTTTTTCTGGTGCGACACAAGTCGTTTGTTGTGCGGGTTGCACAATTTCTGTTTTGGGTAAAGCGGATTCTTGTGTTTTCGAATCGGCCTTTAATTTTAAATTGACCGTATTAATGTTTGTATTTTTTGATTTCCATAAAGATTGGATCTTTTCCAAATAATTTTGTTCGATTAATTCATGAATGCAAGGGCTGGTAACCGTCAAATTAACTTGATCATTTTCAATACTGCTTGGAATTACCTTGCTGAGCCAGCGCATAACAAATCGATCGCGAAGAGTCTGTTCTAATTGCGTACAGATCTCGGCCCATTGTAGTTGCAATGTATTTGTGTTATCCATCTTTTTTTCACCCCTTCATAAAATTTTGTGGTTTTCTTATCCACAAGCATACGGGTATTTTTTTAAAAAACAACAGAAAATTTTAATAATTTGTTAAATATTTTGCTTGACACTAAATGTAGGTTTTAGCGCCCCAAGATGTTGTGTTCAGATAGGCCTAAGAAGCCATGGGTAAGGGCTATCGCCAATGCATCGGCGGCATCAGGTGGCATTCCATCGGGTACAGTCTTTAATAAAGTACGTACCATCATATCGACTTGATTCTTTTCGGCATGTCCTACGCCGGTAATTGTTTTTTTGATTTGATTTGGTGTATATTCGCCAACTTCCAAGCCAAACAAAGCTGGTGTCATTAAAACAACGCCGCGGGCCTGCCCTAACTTTAAAGTTGAAGAAGGATTCTTGTTCACAAAGGTTTCTTCCACAGCGGCAGTATCTGGCTTCCATTGTTCTATCAGAGCTTTTAACGATTCGTGCAGCTCGGTCAACCGATTCGCAAGTGGTAATTTTTCATCTGGGTTAATCACGCCAGCCGCCACAAAAACAAAACGGGTGCCTTGTTTATCCACAAGGCCCCATCCTGTGTGTCGTAATCCCGGATCCAACCCCAAAATCCGCATGAACGTTCTCCCTGTTAATTAAAGCTGAGCCAAAATATCCTCGGCAATATCAGCATTGGTGATAACGCGTTGTACGTCATCATCTTCATTCAAATCTTCCACAAAGCTCATTAATTTTTGAGCGGTTTCCAAATCGGTAATTGGCGTTTCCACCGTTGGTTTCCAATCGATTCGGGCGACATTTGGTGTGCCTAATTTGCTTTCCAAAGCATCACGTACCGCCCCCAAATCTTCTGGTTTGCATGTGATTTCATGGGCTGCTTCTGTTGTTTGAACGTCATCTGCACCAGCATTCAAAGCTTCTTCAAACATTGCATCGGCAGTGGCAACGGCCAAAGGAAATTCCAAATAACCGATTTTTTCAAAGTTAAATAAAACTGTATCGCCAAAGGATCCGCCACGTTTTGTGAATAAAGCACGCAAGTTTGGTGCCGTTCTGGCACGGTTGTCGGTTAAGGCTTCCACAATAATGGCGACGTGTCCAGGACCATATCCTTCATAACGCACTTCTTCATAATTACTAGTGTCCGCGCTTTGGCTACCTTTTGCAATGGCACGTTCAATGTTGTCTTTTGGCATGTTTTCACTGCGCGCATTTTGAATAGCTAAACGCAAGCGGGGATTGCTGTTCGGATCGGCACCGCCTGTTTTAACGGCAACGGTAATTTCACGAGCGCATTTGGAAAAAACGCGTGCACGGGCTTTATCTTGGGCGCCCTTGCGGTTCATAATGTTTTTAAATTGTGAATGTCCTGACATGGTTTTCCTTTCGTTTGAATAAGGTCATTATATCATATTTTTATTGTATTTTCAAGGGTGTCGCCCAAAATGATGGGACGAATCGATTTGGCTTTGAAAGTTTTATCATCAATTTCCACGATAATGGCAGATAGTGTAGATGTTTCTTTGGCTGGTTCGAATCGCATCCGTTCTGTGCCTAAACCGAAATGTGAAAAGGCCGTTTCTTTTGTCATACCAAGAACAGAAGTATAGTCTCCGCACATTCCAACGTCGGTCATATAGGCCGTTCCACCTGGCAATAAATGAGCATCCATTGTTGGAATATGAGTGTGTGTCCCAACAACCAAGGCGGCTTTGCCGTCCAAGAAATAACCCATTGCCACTTTTTCTGCGGTCGTTTCGGCATGATAATCCAAGATCAAAATGTCGTATTCATTTTTGTGTTCATCAATAAATGTTTGAATGGTTTGAAATGGATCGGCTAATTCCAGTTTGCAGTTCATGAAGGCTTTACCCAAAATTTGAACCACGCAAACACGAATGTTGCCAATGGTAAAAATGTGAAAACCTTTACCAGCTGTGTCGGCAGGATAATTTAAAGGCCGCACCAAGATATTATCGCTTTGCCAAATTTGTGTGATATCCATTTTGTCAAAGGTATGATTGCCCATTGTCATAACATCAACGCCAACCCGTAATAATTCTTGATATGTCTTTGGGGTAAGTCCCAATCCGTGGGCCGCGTTTTCGGCATTTAAAATAACAGCATCTAAATGATATTTTTCTTTTAATTTTGGCACATACGTTTTGATGGCTTTTCGGCCCGATTCCCCCGAAATATCGCCACAAAACAAAATTTTCATTGTTCCAAACTTTCTGCTAATACGCCAACTTTAAGTGCCAAATTTTGAATGCTTTGTGCAATCTGATCTGTTGTTTGTTCCAACATTTGGGCATTGGTTGCGCGTTCTAGATTGTGTTTTTCTTCGGCCAAAAGCAGGCAAATCATCGCCAACAATTGTCCTTCCTTCATATAACCGATAGATTTTGTTAAGGCCTCTGCTTTTTTATCTAATTGATCGGCCAATTCCCGCATATGAGTTTCTTGACCATCATTGCAAGAGAATTTATAAAAATTTCCGCCAATTTTCAACGATACAACAGCCATTTTTAAGCCTCCTCTTTTTGTTGATAGCGGGTAAGAGCTTTATCAATGCGATCGTGTGTTTGGCGAATGACGGTCTTTAGGGTAGCAATTTCTTCGGCCGCGCGGCTGTTGTTCTTTTTGGTCGCGTGCACCGCCGATTCCAAACGCAAGACGGATTGTTCCAAGTTGGTAATGGCTTGTTTAATCTGTTCCATTAATAGCTCTCCTTTATTCTTTGATTAGCATAGCAGATTTTAATGTGTCCGTCCAGTAAAAAACAGAGTTTTTAAAAAAAATCTTGTTTATTTTTCGAAAAATCTTTACAATATGAATATAAACAGAAAGGAATAAAAATGAAAAATATTGGCGAATTGATGGCAAAAGCTCAAAAAGTGCAATCTCAGATGACGATTTTGCAATCCAAGATGGAACAACAAGAGTTCTCTGGTGAAGCGGCTAATGGTGCTGTGAAAGTTGTAATGACCGGAAAGGGTGTTCCTGTTTCTGTCAAATTGGACAAGTCTGTTGTGACGCCAGATGATGTGGAAACATTGGAAGATTTGATGGTTGTTGCATTGCAAAATGTGCGCGATAATATCGATGGCTATATGATGTCCGAGATGGAAAAAATGCAGGCCTCTTTGGGTTTGCCACCAGGATTTAAATTGCCGTTCTAATGTCTGCACCACAAATTGAACATTTGATTCAGTTGTTATCGCGGTTGCCGGGGTTTGGTCCTCGGTCAGCGAGGCGTGGTGCCTTGTTTTTGATGGATAAAAAGGATAGCCATCTTTTGCCGTTGATTCAAGCGATGCAAGAGGTGGCAGATCATGTAAAAGTATGTCCGATTTGTGGCAATATGGATACAGAAACACCCTGCAGTATTTGCACCAATTCCAAGCGAGATGGAAGTCAAATTTGTGTGGTGGAAGATGTAGCTGATTTATGGGCGTTGGAACGCGCTGGCTTATTTAAAGGGCATTACCATGTATTGGGCGGAGTGTTATCTGCCTTGGATGGTATTGGGCCAGACGAATTAAAGATTGATGGTTTAATAACACGAGTGCAATCGGGAAATGTTCAAGAAGTGATTTTGGCGTTGCCTGCAACGGTGGATGGTCAAACGACGGTTCATTATTTGGCTGAACGCTTGGCAAAATATCCCGTTAAAGTAACGACGCTTTCCCGCGGTGTACCATTGGGTGGTGAGCTGGATTACCTGGACGATGGGACAATTCAAATGGCCTTTAAATCCCGTCGGGATGTGTAAAGGCGTCTTGCTTTTTGGCATAAAATCGGCTATAATCAAGCCATGACAGATTTATCGCATATTCGTAATTTTTCCATTGTGGCACATATTGACCACGGCAAGTCTACGTTGGCGGATCGGCTGATTCAAAAATGTGGGGCTGTGTCCGATCGCGAAATGAAGGCGCAGATTTTGGACAATATGGATATTGAACGCGAGCGTGGTATTACAATTAAAGCACAGACGGTGCGTCTTAAATATGGTGATTATATTTTGAACTTGATTGATACGCCAGGGCACGTAGATTTTGGCTATGAGGTCAGCCGTTCTTTGCACGCTTGCGAAGGTTCTTTGCTGGTGGTGGATGCGACACAAGGCGTTGAGGCACAAACATTGGCGAATGTTTATAAAGCATTGGATGCAAACCATGAAATTGTGCCTGTTATCAATAAAATAGATTTGCCCGCCGCCGATCCTGATAAAGTGAAAAAACAAATTGAAGATGTGATTGGATTGGATACAACAGGGGCGCCACTTATCTCTGCCAAAACAGGGATTGGTATTGACGAGGTGTTGGAGGCGATTGTCAAGCGTTTGCCAGCCCCAAAGGGCGAGGTTAATGCGCCGTTAAAAGCGATGTTGGTGGATTCTTGGTATGATGCATATTTGGGCATTGTGGTTTTGGTGCGCGTGGTGGATGGTGTTTTAAAGAAAAATGATCAAATTCAATTTGTGTCCACTGGCGCCAGTTATAAAGTGGAGCGTTTGGGGTATTTTACCCCCAAAATGCAAGATTCGGACAGCATTAGTGCGGGCGAACTTGGCTTTGTAATTTGTGGTGTGAAAACTATTGGCGAAACAAAAGTGGGCGACACAATTACGCATGAAAAAAATCCATGTAAAGAAGCTTTACCAGGTTTTAAACCCAGCCAAAGTGTTGTGTTCTGTTCCATGTTCCCAGTTGATATGAGCGATTATGAAGCGTTAAAAGAGGCGATTGGTAAGTTGCAATTAAATGATGCAAGTTTTCAATTTACGCCCGACAAATCTATGGCATTGGGACAAGGTTTCCGTTGTGGATTTTTGGGCCTTTTACACATGGAAATTATTCAAGAACGCCTGTCCCGTGAATTTAATCTGGATTTGATTACAACGGCTCCATCTGTGGCGTACAAGGTCTATAAAACCAATGGTGACATGTTGGTGATGCACAACCCAGCCGACATGCCAGACGTGACAACGATTTCCAAGATTGAAGAACCATGGGTGAAAGCGACAATTTTAACACCAGATGAGTATTTGGGCAGCATTTTACAACTATGTACAGAACGTCGTGGCGAACAGTTGGATTTAACCTATGTGGGTAATCGGGCCATGGCGGTGTATCGGCTCCCTTTAAACGAAATTGTGTTTGATTTTTATGATCGGTTGAAATCCATTTCTCGCGGGTATGCCAGCTTTGATTATGAAGTGGATGATTATCGTGCATCCGATTTGGTGCGTGTGAATATTTTGGTCCATGGCGAACAAGTGGATGCGTTGGCTTTCCTTGTCCACAGGTCACAGGCGGAACGGCGCGGTCGTCAAATCTGCGCGCGCTTAAAAGACCTGATTCCACGGCATCAATTTAAGATTCCAATTCAAGCCAGTATTGGTGGCAAAATTATTGCGCGCGAAGATATTTCTGCTTATCGAAAAGATGTGACGGCTAAATGTTATGGTGGCGATATTACACGTAAGCGTAAGCTCCTTGAAAAGCAAAAAGAGGGTAAAAAACGTATGCGCCAATTTGGCGAAGTTGAAATCCCTCAGAACGCCTTTATCGAGGCCCTTAAAATTGGGGAAGAGTAATGATCAAATTAATTGCCTTTGATGCAGGATGGGTTTTGTTTCGGCCCAAAAATTGGGAGCTTCTGCATGAAAAAGGTTTTACGGATGATGAAGGGTATTGGTTATTCCGAGAAGGTTTGGGACGCACATCGGATTGGATCCGCTATCAACTGAAACAAGGTAAAACATCCCGACAAATAATAAAAATTCTACAACAATATTATCCAGAATATTCAGATTTACTGGTTCGTATTCGTCCTTATTTGCGGCGATTGATAGAAGAAGACCTTGTTTCAAATATTCAACTGGGATACCGGCTGCAAGAAGCTGGATATCAAGTTGAAATTTGGTCAGATAATGGTTTGGGTGGTCCACAAAGGGGAGTTGATTATCAGGATTCTGAAATAGGATTAATTCCAAAATTTGGGCCCGATCATCCTCTTTATAAAAAATATCCAACGGTGCATACTGAACTGAAAGTGCGTTCTTTTTATTCGAATGATTTGTGTGTTTTAAAAAAAGATTCTGAATTTTTTAAAAAGGTATTACGGGCACATCCCAAAATCAAACCATCAGAAATGATTTTTATTGAAGATCGGCCAAAGAATATCATATCAGCACAAAGTGTTGGTATTGAGTGCATTCAATTTGTTATGAGCGGAATTAAATGGAATAGAGAACGTGTTGCAGGGGTGCCTGTTGCACACACCACAGAAGAGTTAAAACAAAGGTTGCGGTTAAAGGGTGTAAGTTTATTGGATAGCTCAACCTCCAAACTTCTTTATAACTATGCGCCCAAGGAAGTTGATGTGTTAAAAACGGGGCTTTGGGCACCAGCGCTGGCTTCGCGTGATGCCTTGGCTCATTATTTCGGACGCGCGAAAACAAAGACGAAAAAAGGTGTGTTGGCTTATTTGGAAACAATTTTTCCCGGTCGTACTCGTGCGATTTCATTTTTAACCAGCCCGATGACAAAAAAGTGTTGCTTTTATGATGATTTCAAAAAAGATCGCATTTTATATGGTGTTGATTTTGATAAATTACAAAAAGCTGGTTTAATTGAAGCCATTTATCGCGTTGAAAGAAAGCCATGTAAAAAGATTGCTGCCGATCAAATTTTATGGGATGAAAGGTTGCCTTGGGAAAAAGTGGGTAAAGGATTATTCTTTACGAAAATCCCGCATTATATGGTTGTGTTAAAAGATGGTTTTGTTCCGCCGGAATTTATTACAAGGTGTCGTTAACACTTAAAAATCGTGCTTCACAATATTCACCATGTTAGACATGATCATGGCGACAGTCATAGGTCCCACACCACCGGGTACAGGGGTCAACCAGCCTGCTTGTCCCATCACAGAGGCGGCATCTACATCGCCCGCAATACGATTGTCGGCTGTCCGAGAGATGCCAACATCAACAACAATGGCGCCTTCTTTAACAAAGTTACGTTTGATTAATCCAGGAACACCTGTTGCGGAAACCAAAATATCTGCACGTGCACACAACTCCGCCAAGTTTTGTGTTTTACTGTGGGCTTGAGAAACGGTGCAGTTTTCGTTTAAAAGGAGTTGTGCCATTGGTTTACCCACCAGCCGAGAACGACCCACTACCACAGCATTAAGTCCAGTTAAATCGGTACGCGCCTGCTGAATCAAACGCAAACATCCCAATGGTGTGCATGGCAAAATTGTGGGGTAGCCAGTCATTAATCCGCCTTGGTTTTTGCTGGTCAATCCGTCGACATCTTTGGATGGATTAATTGACTCAATCACCATATTTGTATCAATGTGTTTTGGCAATGGTAATTGCACAAGAATGCCATCAACAGATGGTGTGTCATTTAATTGTTGAACAAAGCGTATGACTTCTTCTGTTGTGGCTTGTCCCGACACTTTGTGAATCGTTGTTTGAATGCCTATTGCTTCGGCAACTTTTGTTTTCATGTTGACATAAATTGTGCTGGCAGGACTTTCTCCCACATAGATGACTACTAAATGTGGTACGTGTGGCAGATAGCGCACTTGTTCCTTTAGGTGTTGTTGTATTTGATTTGCTAATAAACGTCCGTCTAATCTTATTGTATCCATAATTATTCCTTCTTTTCAATAATGGAACGGCGCATAGCTTCAGCCAACAAACGGCGTGACAGCACATCCAATTGTTCCATTTCCATTTGTGTTTTTAATTGTTCTTTTGACGGCATAACTTGCTGAGATCGCACGTTACACTTCATCATAACAAGGACCCCAGTTGGTGAACGCAAAGGTCCTACGGTTTCCCCCACAGCGACATCTTTTAACAGCTCTCGTAATTCAGGTGGCATTTGGCCAGGATCCGTCCAACCCCGTTGAGCAGACTCGGGGAAAGGACCAATTTTAATGTGCTCCAAAAAGGCATCGCAATTTTTTGATTCCAATGTGGTTGACACATCGACATCCTCTGAGAATAAACCTTGGGCCATTTCCCACAAGGTCAAGTTGTCGCCCTCAATTCCTTTTTTTTGTAATTCACTTTTCATAGCTTGATAGCGTTTGTTAACGGCCAAATTGGAAATGTTGATGTTTTGCGATTTGCTATGCAAATATTGCAACCACAAAAGATCGGCTTCCAGCTGGGCATGTAAGGCTTTTTCTGGAACATTGTTTTTCTTTAATACCTTAGATAATGATCCAGCAGGCAAATCATTTTGTTCTTCCAAATGTGCTTTGGCACGATTGATTTCTTGTTCGGATATTTTAAATCCAGCCGCTGTTGCGGTTTGTTTTTTGACCGAGGATTCAATGATGGCATCCAATGCTTCTTTTTTTAACTTGGCACTGGACATAGCGCCATATTTAGGCGGTTGTTGAAATTTAAGAAGTTGGGCCCAGTTTTGAACATCTAAATCAGAAATGGGATTATCATTCACTGTCGCTTTTAAATCCATACATAAAGCGGGCAGTGCATTCAACATCAACGCAATTAAGAACAGGTATCTCACTGGCCAATTCCTCCTAATGTTTTCAAAAAGACTTTAACCATAAACGATGTGCTGCCTTTATAGTTTCTATCTCTGGCATATGATTTATCCAGGTCAAAAATCAATGCAGTGCATTCATTATCATAGCGCAATTGGATTCCATATTCAATAGGTCCGCCATCCTTTTTTAAATTATACCGATAATTCCCTGAAATTTGCCAGTTTTTGGAAAGTTTAGAATTGGCCCAAAAACGGATTTCATTTTCTTCACGATAGCGTTTGTTATCCAATTCATAGGATCCTTGATACAAATAATTGAGGCCGATTCTGAACGGATTGGAGCCAACGGATACGCCTACATCGTTTCTGCGTTTCGCAAGATTTTCACGATTTAAACGGAAACGATATGTAAAAGACAAATACTGATAATCCATATGAATGCGGCCGATATAGTCAGATAAATGGTTGCTATATCCCATCACGTCGGTTAATTCTTCTGTGTCATGGAAACGATATGTTTGTCCCAACAATAAAGATAAAGAACGATTTTGTGCAGAGTTATGATAGGCGGTCCATTGGAAACCATAATTTAAACGAGAGCCAGTTTCCACACGATCATAGCCCGTAAATCTGTTTTCCGAGAAAAGATTGGTATCATCAAAGTTAAAAATTGTACTATCAATGTTAGGAATATCTGTTGGATTTCTTGTGTTTGGAGACAGAACTAACATGATGATGGGTTCCAAAATTTGAGTGGTTGATTCTGTTTGCATGGCCAAAGGATAACTGATTTTTGTGCTGGCTACAGAATAATAACGACCTTTATTATATGTGTCATTATTATGTTTTGAAACAAGGGATCGGTTGCCCGTGTTTAATGCGTATCCATCCAAGCGGAAGCTAGCATTTGTATCGGTGACAATGCCGAATGGTGTAATATACGGCAAAGATAAACCTTGAGTGAAAGAGATGCGATCCGATTTAAAGTTTTCGCGAGTGTTATAGATGGCGCCATTTACCTTGGTAAAAGCAAACACAGGCGTGTCGGCAATTGGCGCTGTATTATATGTCATGTCCAATGTTGGAATTACAACGGGGATGGATCTAGAACTTACCCCGTTGACCAAGCTTTGGAAATGCCATGCTTTGGCCTGTGTATAAAAGCGTGTGCCAAAGTATTCGCCAGTTAAATGAGATTGTAAAAAGGAATCCGAATCATTGATGCCTTCGATATCATAGCGACGGAAGTAGGTGTCGCTGAGTGTTCTGAAATATTGTCCAGTTAAGCGGACATTGTCTGTGACATCATATTCAAAATTTGTTTTGATGTGTCCTTCATTTTTGCTGTTGTCATCTTGTGTGCCGCTGACTTGCAGGTTGATGGCGCCACGCGTAAAACGAGCGTTGTAATCAACAATACCCAAAGGAACATGGTTTGCCGACCAAACTGGTGTCAATAAAAGATTTTGATTGTCCGCCAAATTGATAAAGAAAGGTGTTTCAATTGAAAAGCCCATTTCATGGTTGTGACGGAAACTTGGATATAACAATCCAGTTTTGCGTTTGACGGTCAAATCCGGCATTTGAAAGTATGGGAAGTAAAGAACGGGCACATCTTGTATATCAAAGAACATATGTGTAAATGACATAGTATGATCCGAAAAATCTTGAGTTACTTTTTTCGCGTCTATCTTCCACAGCGGGGCTTGTCCTTCACACATAGAGCATGGTGTATAGGAGGCATTTTGAAGGACAATCAAATTGCCGTTTTCCGTAGTAACCATGTGATCAGCACCCAAGTAAGTACCATCGGTAAAATGACCGGCCAATGTGTTGGCCTCGGCTTCTGATTTTTGTGGATACAGGACCATGTTTTGAACGGTTGATTTTGTGCCGTCGGGTAAACTTAACTTAACGGTTTGAGGAATTGTGACCTCATCTTTTTGTTTGTTGTACAAAATACGGTCTGTTTTCATTTGGATGTTGTTTTGTGTCAATGTAACATCGCCAGAAGCCGTCAAAATTCCAGTTTTGATATTGTAATCCATATCGTCGGCTTCAAACTGGATGGGTTGATTTTTTGTTGCATCCAATCCTTTTAAGTTTAGTTTTGGTGCAGCGTTTACTGGTGCGGCAAGACCCAGCGAGACCAGTATAACAAGATGAATCCAGCCGATCCGTTTTTCTTTGAATAAAACAAGATAAAGCACGATCAAGGGGATGCATAAATTGGCCGTCATAAGACCCAATCCCCATAAATTTCGAACGGCAATATTTTCAAATGCAAGCGAAAAAGATTGAATCAACAAAGCAGCGATAACGACAGCGTTAATTTGTTTTGATTGTCCGCGACGATTGTAAAACCCGCTTAAAACCCCAAAGGCCGCCAGCCACAAGAAAAGTAAATTATATAAAGGTTGCGTTAAACGTTTAAAAGCCTCCACTTTGTATTTGCGGTATATTGGTCCATCTTTTAAGTCCGTAGGTGTTGCTTCGAGCAATTGTGTTAATGACATTTCACGTGGATCCAATTTGCGGGAGGATTTGCCTGGTTTATCGGCAAAAAGCATGGTGTACTTGTCAAATTTAAGCACAGAAAATTGGTGGGTGCTTGGTTGAAATTCCTGTCTTGTGCCTTTACTGAAGGTCAAGCTGATTCCCTCTGGAGTTTGTACCATTGTGCCTTCCTCGGCAATAAGAATGGATCGTTTGTCTTGCTTTAATTCATAAGCCAATATATCTTTTACTTTGCCAGATTCTTCGCGTTCTTTAATATAAAGAGTGGTACCATCTTTAAATGAAGAAAATTGTCCTTCTTGCAGCAACAAATGAGATAAATTGTTTTGGATTTTCCACTTCATTTCTTTTAGGTGCGAATAAGAGGCAGGAATAATCCATAATGTCAATAAGTATCCAAATAAAACTAAGACTGCACCCAACATTAACAGGGGGCGAACCAGTTGTTTGCTGTTCATACCAACGGCCTTTAGGACGATCAATTCTTTGTCTGATTGCATTCGAATAAAAACGAACAAAGCCACGCCAAACAACGCGAGTGGAGATAAAATCTGAAGGAAATTAGGCAATACCAATAATGTCATCTCCAAGAAAATGCCAACAGACACCCCCTTTGTGACGATCCAGTCAATCATCCTTAAAGATTGGGTCAACCAAATAAGGACGGTTAAGCTGACAAGAATTGTCACAAAACCGAGCAAAGTTTGCCGAAAAATATATTTATCAACAATTTTCATTTATTTATCCTTTGGGGTATTATACGCTAAAGGATGAGATTTTTCAATGACCTTTTTTAATCTGTTGGGTAAAATGTGGGTATAGATTTCTGTGGTAGCGATATCGGCATGTCCTAAAAGCTTTTGAACAGAGCGTAAATCTGCCTCATGTGCAATCATATGAGAGGCAAAAGAATGGCGAAAAACGTGAGGCGAAACTTTTGCGGGATCTAACCCGATATCCAAGGCCAATTTTTTTAATTCTTTGAAAAATGTGCCGCGGGTCAAGTGTCCGGATTTTGATTTTGCTGGAAATAACCATTTGTTTTTATCGGCGCGTGGCCATGTTTGTTCGCGTTCTTGTAACCATTTTGCGATGGATTCGCACGCCATATCATTTAAAGGAACAATGCGTTCTTTGTTGCCTTTTCCTGTGACAAAAATATGTTTTTTTTCGCGTATAACCGCATCTATTGGCAGGCCGACCAATTCGCTGACCCGCATACCAGAGGCATATAAAACCTCTAACAAGGTGTGTAAGCGTATGCTGTCTGCATTTTGAATCAGGGCGAAAACATCCTCTTCGCTTAAATATTTGGGAAGCGCTTTTTGCGTTTTAGGGGCATCCAGATAATCGGTGGGGTTTTGTTTAATAGTGTTTTCTGAATAAAGAAAACGATAAAATTCACGCATGCTGGACAAGTGGCGGCTTTGTGTGCGCAGGGAATACCCGTGTGTTGTTAAAAAAGCCAAATAATCACGCAGGTCTTGATTTGTTGCGTGAACTAAGTCGGCATCGATTGTTTTTAAAAAATCCTCAAGCCCTTGTAAGTCGCGTTGATAGGCGGCCACCGTGTTGGATGATGCCCCACGTTCTGCAACTTGCATTTCTAAAAAAGCATCAATGGCCGAAGACATGAAAGTTTCTTATTCCTTTTCGTAAGTGATAGTCACTTGTTGAGAGGTCGTTTTTGGAGTGCAATCACACAGGGCAAAAAATAAAGCGATGCCAATAATTGCAACCACAATAATTTTCGTGAGTAAATGTCTGCGCTTTTCATAATACTTCATTTTATTTCCTTTCCCTAGACAAATGATAAAATCTATGATATATAATGTAGCATGAGTCAAAAATTATTACAACCAAAAATCTTATTGCTTGTGGGAATGATGGGCGTTGGCAAAACAAGTTTGGGACGTTTGTTGGCTCGCAAGTTGCATTTACCTTTTGTAGATTCCGATAAAGAAATTGAACGGATGACGGGTTTTTCTATTTCCGATTTATTTGCACGTTATGGTGAAGCGGAATTTCGTGCGGGTGAAGAAAAAGTAATGGAGCGGTTATTGAATGGATCGCCTTGTGTATTGTCATCGGGCGGTGGTGCATTTTTGTCGGCTAAAACACGCAAAGTTGCCAAAGAAAAAGCGGTTTCTGTTTGGATCAAAGCAGGGGCCGATGTGATTTCTGGTCGCACAGAAGGTCGGACTCACCGGCCGTTGGTGCCCGCTATGGATAATCAGCAAGTGATTGAACGCTTGGTCAAAGAATGCTATCCGCTGTATGCAGAAGCAGATTTAACCATTGAATCATTTGATGAACATCCGTCAAAGACGGTGGTGCGATTGTTGAAAGAATTGGAAGCGCATCAAATTATTTCGCCCTATATTCCTTTTAAGGAGAGAAAATAATGGCGTGGTTTATTTTGATTTTTTTATTGCTTGGTTCTTTTTTCTTTTCGGGAACGGAAACAGCTGTGACCGCCGTATCTCGGCCGTTATTGCACGAACAGGCCAAACGTGGCAACAAATGGGCGGCCAAATTATTGGAACTTAAAAAAGATCCAGCGCAAGTTTTAAGTACGCTTTTGTTCGGAAACAATGTGGTCAACATTGCCTTTACGGCAATTTCAACGGGTCTTTTGGTGGAAATGTTTGGGCCCAATTATGGTGTCATTATTTCTACGTTTGTGGTCAGCGTGATTGTGCTGATTTTTGCGGAAATTTTGCCCAAGACATATGCGGTGAACAATACCTTACCGATGGCATTGCAATCTACACCTGTATTGGCGGGGTTGGTATGGTTGTTGCGTCCCGTTGTGAACGGGTTGAATTGGCTGAGTGAAAAGACAATGCGCTTGTTGCCAAAGGCAAATCCGTTGGACGATCCGGATGAGCAATTAAAGGCGGAAATTCGCGGGGCGTTGGCGATGCAAGGTAACAACGTTTTATCACAAGAAAAGGGTATGTTGAAAAGCGTGTTGGATTTAGATGAAGTAAGTGTGGGCGATATTAAAATGCATCGGTCCAAAGTGGTATCGTTGAATTTAAATACGCCGATTGAAGAGGTGATTCGTTTTGTAACACAAACACCATACAGCCGTATTCCTGTGTATCAAGGTCGACGCGATAATATAGTGGGTATTTTGCACACAAAATCCGTGATGAAAATGATGCCTGTTTTTTATGGACATCGGCACAAATTGAATTTGATGGATTATTGTACAAAGCCGTGGTATGTGTTGAACACCACGTCTTTATTGGATCAATTGGTTGCCTTCAAAAAAAAGCGCGAACATTTTGCCATTATTGTGGATGAATATGGTGATTGGGAAGGGATCTTGACATTGGAAGATTTGTTGGAAGAAATTGTGGGCGATATTTCCGATGAAACGGACAAACTTGAGGAATCTATTTTTCAATGGGAGCGGACACAATCTGGGGGATATTTGTTGGATGGCGCAACAACGATTCGAGATATCAATCGGCATTTTCATTGGGAACTTTCGGATGAAAATGCGGCCACATTGGCGGGTTATGTTATGTATTATCTGGAACGGATTCCAAGCAAAGGACAAGTCTTTGAAATCAACGACTGGACTTTTGTTATCCACGAAAAGAAACGGAATCAGTTGACGAAAATTGAGGTGATTCCGCCACCTTTATAATCTCCACGCATCTTTAATATGATGAGGTAAAAAGCTGTTTTTAAACAAGATCGCATCAAAACGAATTTGGTGGTTTTGATATTTCGGATTTTTACGAATGAATGCTTCGGCCGCGCGGGCGATACGCATTTGGCTTTTGGTTGTAATTGCTTCGGCGGAAGTAATTAAATTCTGTCTTTTTTTGACTTCCACGAACACAAGTGTTTTCTTTTTTGAAACAATAAGGTCTATTTCGCTTGCACCTGTGCCGCGCCCCGTAACATAGTTCATTTTGATGGGGCGATACCCCTTTAATAGCAGCATTAAAAGCGCAATTTTTTCGGCAAAATGACCGGATCTATAATTACTTTTTTTCATGATCAATGATGATTTGATAAATTTCCTTTTTGTTCAGTCCGGTTTGATTGGCCAATATTTCCGCGGCCTTTTTAACAGGATATTGCGGACGAACAGTTTGAATCAGCGTTGGCCAGTCCAAAGCATCGGCTTGATGAGGGACGTCTGTGGCACCGTCAATCACCAAAACCAATTCGCCTTTTGGTTCGCCATTTAAGGTATAATGAGCAATCAAGTTGGCAACATTATCTTTTTTCGTTTCTTCAAATTTTTTGGTAATCTCGCGCACGACAGCCATTTCGCGATTGCCATAAACATCTAAAATATCACTTAACGCTTTCAATAAGCGATTCGGTGATTCATAAAAAATCAAAGTAGATTTTAAATTTTGAACAGCGCTTAAATGTTCTTTGCGTGCCCCAGATTTGGTGGGTAAAAAACCGCCAAAATAAAAACTGGCGCTAGAGAGTCCAGATAATTGCAAGGCCGACAAAACGGCATTGGCGCCAGGTACCGTGGAAACTTTAATGTTTTCTTTTAAACAATCTCGTACCAATTTATATCCTGGGTCAGAAACAAGAGGTGTTCCCGCGTCAGATACCAATGCAATAGTCACACCTTGGCGCAGTTTTTGCAATAACTTTGGGCGAGCTTCATCAGCGTTGTGATCATGATAGGCGGTTGTTGCTTTAACATGAATCCCGAGCAGATTAAATAAATTTCTGCTTGTGCGCGTATCTTCGCACGCGACCAAATCGGCGGCTTGTAAAACCTCTTTTGCACGCGGGCTGATATCGCCTAAATTGCCAATGGGAGTGGATACTAAATAAAGCATAAAAAATCTCCTTGAAAATTCTGTAGATTCAGTATATCATAAAACAAAGGGAAAAGGAAAGAGTATGTTCAAAAAAGTTTTCACATTGTTGAGTTTGTGTCTGTTGGCCGGTTGTGCCGCGGAACGTCGCCCTATTTTTTGGAAGGGAGAAACCTCTCCAATGGAAACCATGGGGACAAGGGCACCGACGGTGGCGGTGCTGTTACCATTGTCTGGGGAATCTGCCAGTGTGGGAGAGCATCTTAAAAACGCGGCAATGATGGCGGCCTTTGAGCACGAACGAACCCCTTTAAAAGTATTGTTCTTTGATACCGAAAGTACGGGCAATGGTGCCGTTCAAGCGTATCATTGGGCGGTGGCACAAAAACCAGATATTGTGGTGGGGCCCGTTTTTTCAAAAGAAGTCAGCGCAATTAAAAAAGATGGTATTTCCAAACCATTGTTGTCATTTTCTTCTGATACAAGCGTGATTGATTCCAAAGTGGCTACAATGGCAGTGACGATTCCAGAACAAGTGCGTCAAATTGTGCGCCACGCTTGCTCGGCAGGGCAATATCGTCTGGCTGTTTTAAGTCCAGAAAGCAAGACAGGAGAAATTGCAATGAATGCGTTGGCTGATGCGGTAACAACCTGTCCTGGGATGACATTGAAAAAAGTGTCTGTGTATCCTGGCGATACGATGAATTTTACGGATGCTGTCCAAAGAATCGCTCCCCGTATGATCAGCGGCAAAAAGAAAAATTTAAGCGAAGAAGACAAGGCGGAATTGGCAAAACCAGCTTCTGAGCGCGCAGGTATTGATGCTGTGATTTTGTTTGAGGAAGGAATTAAATTGCGTCAATTATTAAGCTTACTTGCCTTCTATGATATTGGTCCAAAGGACATTCCTGTATATGGTTTGACCGTTGTGAAACAGGCAAATGACAATAATGCAAACTTTGTGTATTTTGCCGATTTGGATGAAACAAACTATTATAATTTCTCGCGTAAATACAAAGAAACCTTTGGCAAAGGGCCAATTCGTATTGCTTCACAAATGTATGATGCAATGGGGTTCGTCCTGACGGAAACGGAGGCGGGACGCCCGATTACTTTGGATGATTTAAGAACTCGGGACAGTTATTGGGGCGTTGATGGATTGGTGCGTTTAAACGAAGACGGGACGAATCGTCGTGCTTTGCAATTAAAGCAAAAACGTGGCAGTCGTTTGACGTTGATTGAACCGGCCGAATCGTTCTTTGATCGTCCGGCATCTGGCGGTTGGAATGCTTTTAATCAGCCAACAACAGAATCAATTGATTGAGCATTAAAATACCCTCTTGAGTCGGGATGATTTTATCTTTATCAATCTGAATCCATCCTTTTGAGGCGGCTTTTTGTATTTTTTGAGGGCTGATGTTTTTGCTTGGGAAGCCATGATGCCGCAGGCGTAATCCCATCAATAGTTTTTCTAAGTTGCGTTCCTTTGTTGATAACGTTTCTGTGTGTGGATTTGTTTTAATCCACAAAGGGACGGAACGTGAATTTTCCGTTGCAACAAGCCCCAATCGTCCATGTGCCGCCGGACCGATACCAATATAATCGCATCCCAACCAATAGGTCATGTTGTGACGGCACTTGAAATCTCTTTTGGCATAATTTGAAACTTCATAGGCAGGACGTTTGTGTTGCGCCATTATTTCGTCCGTCAATTTATAGAGTCGTCGCGCTTGAATGTCTGATGCGGCCTTTTGCCCTTTACGATCAAAAACGGTATTTTCTTCAATGGTCAGTTGATACAAAGAATAATGAGGCAAATCAAATTGCAAAGCGTGTAAAAGTTCTTGCTCCCAGGCTTTTAAAGATTGGTTCGGACGTGCGTAGATAAGATCTATATTGATATTGTCAAAAATATTTTGAGCTTCTTCAATACAACTGATGGCGCGTTGAACGGTGTGGGTGCGCCCCAGAAACTTTAAATCTTTTTCGGTCAAACTTTGAACGCCAATGGACAGGCGATTGATGCCCAGATCGTGAAAGCCCTTCAATTTATTTTTGTCCACGGTGTCTGGGTTTGCCTCCATAGAGATTTCTATCTCTGGGGCAAAATGATAATGTTGCCGAATAGCGTTCATCAGTTTTTCAAAAAATGACAGACTCATTAAACTGGGGGTTCCGCCACCGAAAAATAAACTTGTTAACGGGCGGTTATCCGGAAAACAGGTCATATCTCGCACATACGTTTTAAGCAATAATTCTTCGTCGGGGCGGGAGCATACGGTGCTGGCAAAATCGCAGTAAGGACATTTATGAATGCAATAGGGCCAATGAACATACAGGCCGAATAAATTTGATTCTGTTGTTTTTGTGCTGGCCACTTGACATTCCTTCAAAAAAAAAGTATGGTATCTATATAAGGATTTTAACTGAAAGGAAATGAAATGCAAGTAAATATTAATGGACATCAAATTGATTTGGGTGACAGCTGGCGGACATATACAACAGAAAAATTGACCGACATCGCTCAAAAATATTTTCCAAATGCATTGGACGCGACAGTTAAGGTATCACGCAGTGGTGATTTATTAAAGTCCGAAGTGACAGTTCACCCGGTGCAAGGTGCTGTGATTTCTGCAGAAGGTAAAGCCGGTGATGCTTATGCATCCATTGATGAGGCGTTGGGCAAAATGAATCGCCAATTGAATAAGTACAAGAATAAATTGGTGGGACATAAATATAGCACCGTTGAAATGGTGGATATGTCCGTTATTGATGCCGAGGAAGACAAAGAAGAGGCGGGCGATGCTCCTGTGATTATTGCCGAAATGCAAACAGAATTGCCAATTTGTACCGTGGCAACGGCCGTGATGCGCATGGATTTGTCGGGCCAAAATGCTTTGTTGTTCCGTAACACAGCGCACGGAGGTTTGAATATGGTCTATCGTCGTGCAGACGGCAACATTGGTTGGGTTGACCCCAAAAACAAATAAGGAGCCATACATGAAAATTGCTGATATTTTGGCGCCGGACGCCGTTTTACATGACGTTAAAGCCAAAAGCAAGAAACAATTGTTGGATGCGTTGGCCACATTGGCAGCCAAAAAAACGGGATTGGATGCAGTTGCTGTTTTGGATGCATTGATTGAACGGGAACGTTTGGGAACAACCGGGATTGGATTTGGTGTTGCTTTGCCACACACACGTTTGCCAAAACTCAAAAAAATCTTTTGTGGTTTTGCAACTTCTGAGCCTGTTGATTTTGATGCTGTTGATAATAAACCGGTAGATTTGGCTTTTGTTTTGTTGGTTCCCGAGGAAGCGGGTGCTGATCATTTAAAGGCGTTGGCGCGTATTTCTCGGTTATTGAGAAATGAAGACACGGTGAGCGCTTTAAGAAAGGCGGGATCTGCCAAAGAGCTGTATCAATTGGTTATCGAAAACGACACTGATGAATAAAAAAATTACCTTGTATACAGATGGCGCATGCTCTGGAAACCCGGGACCCGGGGGCTGGGCGTGCGTTTTGGTTTATAAGGAAACAGAAAAAGAATTATGTGGTGGCGATCCAGCAACCACAAATAATCGCATGGAAATGACGGCCGTTATTGAAGGGTTGAAAGCTTTAAAGGAACCCTGTGTGGTGGATCTTTATACAGACAGCAAATATGTGCTTGAAGGGGCAACAAAATGGTTGGCTGGATGGCAAGAAAAAGGTTGGAAGAAAGCCGATAAAAAGCCCGTATTAAATGTGGATCTTTGGCAAATTTTGGTTGAATTGTTGGGGCAACACGAAATCACATGGCATTGGGTAAAGGGCCATGCGGGAAATCCGTATAACGAACGCGTGGATGCGTTGGCGGTTGAACAACGAGATTCCTATAAATAACACAAAGTGTATATTATTAAAGCAAACCATGGCAGGCGTGCGACCCACCAAATTTGAGATGCTTTTTTGCTGTTCAACAATTTGAATATTTTTTCTTGGAAGATCAACTGAATTCCAAATGCAAGCAATGTTAAAATCACAAAACTGAACAATGGTGCCAGTTTAAGCAAGATGTTGCCGCTTGCCACCAAAGAGGCAAGATATGGTCGCGGCGTAACGCCTAAAAACAAGAATGTCAACAATGGAGAGGCTGGGATAAACAGAATGCCCAGAAGCATCAAAATCACTGTCCACATTTTGCCGATGGGTTGAACAAAAAACGACCATAATTGAGTGGCGCGATGTGGAACAAAATCATTTTGATATTCATAAAGTAAAGTGCCGCAAAGCATAATTGTTCCTAAAACAGCAGTAAGAATCAGCATTTGTTTTGTTTGGGTGCGGAATTTTTTGCGTGTTGATACGGGAACGCGGGCCCAATAAATAGGGGCGGCAGAAAGCAAAAAGAACAACAGGCAAGCCTGCAAAATTTGAAAGGTGGATAAAGGTACCTCTGGAATTGGCATGTCGTTTGGAATTTCATTTGGTTCAATTTCATAATAATGGTAATATGTGCGAACAATGAAATGGTTCGCGTCTTGTGTTGAAGGCATAGTGAATGTTGCTCGTTTATTTTCAACACGAATATCCAAATCTAATGGTTCTTTGTTTTTGTCGTATATAACCAATGTCCGTGGTGGTCGTTCGAAATCCAAGACGATTTGAGTATTGCCATGATCGTCATGCTGAGAATAGGCAGCAACTTTGTTGGAATACATCGGAACCGGTGTGTTGGATAAGGCCAATGTGATGGGGGAACATTCTGGAGTTAAAAGTGCTAAGGCGGTGTCCAAAGTAAGGGATAAACGAATCGGTTCTGTCACGCATTGTCCTTCGTTGCACGCATGCCAAGAACCTTCGACGCCAAAGGTGATGGGGTTGGTTGGTTTGTATGTTAAGACCGAGCTGATGGGATAAAGTGGCGCCTGAGGATAAGGTTGCTTAAAGGGCGTGAATAAAGCGGTTGGAAGAGGTTCGGATGTGGTAACTTTAAGATCTGGGACATCGAGTTGCCATCCTTCCGCAGGTAATGCGCGGACGCCCAAATATAAAGGACCGCTGACGCGCAAATCGGTTGTGCAGGAAATCAATTCTACATCGCCAAAAGGCGTTTGTTGAACAGATGGTACGGTGCCTTTGGCCGTGGCGCCCATGCCAAATAAAAGCAAAACAAAAATAAATACTTTTTTGATCATAAGGACATGATAGCAAAAAAAAACTTGCTTGTCTTTAAAAAAATTTATATAATAACGCTGTGATTAACCACTATGGAGGATTGTACCATTACTCAAACTTTTGAACGAGGTGACGCGCGGACGCCCAATACAAACAAAGATGAACCGCGTATAAATGAACGTATTAACGCAGCACAAATCAGATTAATCGATGAAAATGGCATGAATGTAGGCATCGTGACGAATCGCGAGGCAATGCGTCGTGCTGATGAAGCGGGCTTGGATTTGGTGGAAATTTCTTCTACGCCGGCTGGATCTGTGTGCAAGATTATGGACGCAGGCAAGTATAAATATGAATTGCAAAAGCGTCGGGCGGAAGCTAAGAAAAAACAAAAGGTACAAGAAACCAAGGAAATTAAATTTACGCCGAACATTGGTGACAACGATTACCAAGTGAAAATGCGTAATGCCAAGAAATTTTTGGGCGAAGGCAATAAAGTGAAATTCACGTTGCGTTTCAGGGGACGGGAAATGTCCTATCAAGATTTGGGTGAGGCCGTTTTAAAACGGGCAGCCGAAGATGTGGCAGATATTGCTAAAATTGAACAAAGTCCTAAATTGGAAGGACGTAATATGGGCATGTTGGTGGCCCCAAAATAAAGGTTTTTTAAGTCCGAAAAACGCCGTTTGGAATTTTCCGCGGCGTTTTTTATTTTTCAAAAAAACATAAAAAATGAAAAAAAGTTGTTGCATAACCCAAAAAAAGTATGTACATTGGAGAAAAGGGATTTTTAAAAAGGGAGAGTTCTATGCGAAATTTCGTGAAGGTTTTGTTGCTCGGGACCATTTTGATTGGTGGTAATTCTTTTGCTCAAAGTGCGGGAGATGCGTGGCAACATCGCGAAGATGAACGACGTCGGGCTGCCGCTGCCGCCGCCGCGGAGCAACAGAAAAATCCCTGTGGCGGATTGAAATGCGCTAAAATTTCTGGGAAAGTGACAGATCGTGGTGGAGATTGGCCTGCCATGATAACTCGTGGTGATGTTCCATCAGACATATATGTCAGGGCAGATGGATCGGTTGTAGATTCTCAAGGGTTTCGTATAGGATATGTTGATCAATACATCTCACACAACTGGGGATCAAGAGATGAGATTGTTATTCGCAGACTAGATGTTAGTGGAAATGCAACAATGACCATAAGAAGCCAGTCTGTGTATGAGGCGGGTTTGGCACGTGATGTGACCGGATATTCTATGGGGAAGGATGCCGCCACATATAAGGCGAGGCATGTTGCTGCTTATAATTCTCAACAAGAAGCCAGACGGCCGGCAATGGATGTTGCAGATGGAACAACGACAACAGCAACGATAACTGTACCAGGAAAGGCCGACGATGCTGCTCCTGTTAAAATTGCGGCAACCACTCCGAATACTGTCGCAGACTATATTGGTTCTGCGAAGGATTCTCAGGGAAAGCCAGTTACAATAGTTGGGGGTGGTGTATATGAGGGGGCTCCCACGGCGAATGGTTTAACACAGCAAGGCGCACAAGAAGTTGGTCGTGTAACGGGTTTTGATGCAGAAGGAAAGCCGATAATTGAATTTTACGATAAATCTCGGAAAGCGGCAAGTGTTACTCGAGATGATGAGCATACACAAGATTGGCAGAGGCATACTGCTGCTGATGCTGCATTGGATAAAGCCATTGAAAGCGGTGCGTTAGATGGAAAAAATGGAGGCCCTGAGGTGGAAACTCCATATTTAGACAAGGATAAGAATGGAGAGTATGTCGTCCGTGATGCGGATGCGGAAAGGGATGCTCCTGCTGGGACTAGGCCAGAGCCAGTTGCGACAATAAAGGTGGGGAATGCCGAATCAAAGCCGTCATCTTCCACATCGGAAACGCCAGCAAAAGTAGCTGCTAATGATTTTGCCAAACAGATGTATGCCGCGCTTGGTGGTGAGGGTAATTTGGATGAATATAAACACCTTCAGGGTGTATATGGATTGAAGCTGAACGATAAAGGAGAATTGGTCGCGGCCTCTGATGAGTATGGTAGCGCTGCTCAGAATTATGGTTTTAATAAGGTGTTTAATGATTTGCGTTTGAAGGAGCTTGACTCAGGAAATCCAAAACAGGTTGCTAGTGGAATAGATGTTGCTGGATCTAGAGTTCGTTCCCTAGATGGTCAGGCCAACATTGTGTCGGCTTTACAAGATCAATTGATTGAGGCCGGTATGGCGAAACAGCTGACGGGCGGAGATGAAAAAGCATTTAGAGAGAAATATAACACGCTTGATGCCATTGCCAATGCTCGTGATGATATTAAGGGGCGTGGATATTTGGGTGTGGATGGTATTCATGATGGAATGGTGGCTGATACGTCCGCTGCGGCTCAAAATTATTTGGCATTTGCAAAAGGTAATAGTGATAATGGTGTCAGGTATTTGCAGGATCAATTGATCGCTGCGGGTATGGATGAAAAAACGGTGAGAGAAAAATACACCTCACTTGATGCTATTGCTAACGCCCGTAATGATATCAAAGGTAAGGGAGTTTTGGGTATTGATGGTGTCGATGATGGACAGGTTGAAAGAATTGCTGGTTATGCGGGCGCTCTCAAACCAGCAGATGGCGCTAAGGATGCTTCAACGTCAGACGCCATGTTAAATCTTGCTGGGAACTTGTTGGTAGATGGCGGTTTAGACAAGAAAACTGTTGATGGTTTGGTGGCTGATGGTGATGCGGGTAGCATGTTGGCTTTGGCCGAACAAAACCACGATTGGTGGGACCGAAATGTAGGCATTGGGAATGATCGGACGGATGAGCAAGATGAGCGAATCGGCCAAGCAATTCAGATTTTGAAAGATCGTCAAGAAATGATGGAAAAGGATCGTGAAACAGCAATTGATGCGCTCCATCTTGACAATCTTGGGAATGCAAAGGCGTTCCAAGCCGAAAGAACGAGATACGCTGGTGACCTTTTGAGTGGTAAAGTTGATGGCGTCCTTAAAGGTAAGAATTTTTCTACAGACGGAATTGTTGGAAAAGCCGTTTTAAGTGGTAAAACCGCAACAGAAGGAATCAATGCCGCTTTGGGAAAAATGGGCATGGATGGCAAAATAAACACGGAAAACTTTGCTAAGGTAAAGGGTGATGTCGCAAATTGGGTGGCTACGAATAATTCACAAGAAAAGCTCAATGCCGCAAAGGCCAAATTGATTGCTATGGGCTATACGGATGCCGCAAGCGCAAAAAGCTTTTCGGAATTGGACAGCATTGCCGCGACTGAATTGGGTAAAAAGGACTGGGTCGACAGAAATTTCACAAGTGGTGATAATGAGTTGCAAGATTTCAGAGACTCTATTGCACCTAATGTGGCGGGTGAGCAATTGAATAATGATTTGCAAAAAATGGATTCATCAGCTGCTCTTACCGCACTTGATGAAGCTGGTGAAGGCGTTGGCAAGGGTAATGCCGCTGTGGCTGGTGCGGAAGGTGCGGCTGGGAAAAAAGCTGATTCCCCAGATGCAAATGCTGTACAGCCATCAGATAAATTGATTGGTGCAAACTTGTGGGATCCAATTCGAATTGCTTTGGAAATTTTGACACCAATGTTGGCGGAAGATCACTTGGCCTTGAGAGATAACATCAATATTAAAGCTGGAGATATTGGTCCGGCGGTTGGTGCTGTGGATAGTACGGCACTGGGAACGGATCAAGGAGAAGATGCCAGCCGAGCTACGACGGTTGTGGCGGGTGCTCAGATGGTGATACAGTTGTTGCAAGCAGCAACAGTTGATTTAAGCTTACTCAGCGATGAAGTAAAATTCGACGAAGAAAAAGAAGAAGAAAAGCCAGAAACACCAACATATACAAATGCTGGATCAACGGCTGTGACGACAAAAAAGACACAGCAAGAAAGCTATCGAAATGAAGTCGATGATTCTTCGGATGAGGATGATGAAGATGCCGAGGCAAAGAAGAAAGCCGAGGAAGAAGAAGCCAAGAGAAAAGCCGAAGAGGAAGCGAAGAAGAAGATCGATGAAGCGACGAAGAAAGAAATTGAACGTCGTCGGGCGGAGTTGATGAAGCAATATGTAAATGGGGCAATTCAAATTGCAGAAGGAATGAATGCGATTTCCAGCGACTTTGCAGCACGGGCAGATGTGCTTTCGAAGGCCAGCGAGGGAATTCAAACAGAATCTGCAGGATTTGGATTAGCACAAGATGTGGGTAGATATGTATTATTTGAGACATTGAGAGGATTGGCGCTATCATCCGTTCAAATGGGTGTTCAAGCTTCTCGTCTTTTATTTGAACAGGAGGTTGGCGATGCTGAATAAAACAATAAAAACACTATGTGCGGGCGCTTTGTTGAGTACCACGATGTTGATGCCGGTGTCATCTGCTTGGGCAGAGGGAACGTGGCAACAAGGTGGATTAGCCACAAACAATGTGTCATCTGGAACAGCAAAGACGCAGGAAAACATTTCCAAAGGATTGGCTATATATGGGATTGCGATGAACGGGGCGGCGACAATTGCGGCGTTTATTCCATTTGTCATTCCGATGCTTGTTTGCGATAAGGTAATACCAGTTCCGAAATGTGTGTTTTTTCCAGCAAGTGGCGCAACTGGTTGGGGCTTAAATATTGACGCTTTTGGTGCAGCAACAGATGCGATGGCTTTGTATGATGCCCATACTAAAAAAGCTGTTTGGAGCGAAGATCCTGGTGAATATACAGCCCAGATTCGTCAAATTGGTAGTGCGGCCGATTTGGAACAGGAATGTGAAGGCGACGAAGAAGGCGAATGTAATGCAACGAATGCCACACTGGACAAAACGGAAGTGCATATTAAAACACTGAAGAATGTTGGATTAGAAGCCATTGAAGATGTGGCAGGTTCTGTATTAAAGACTGCTGCGGAATTGATTAGTGCTGGTCCGTATATTCAACAAGGCTTTGGTAGCGAGGTAGAGGGAATTGATGTGACGCAAAGCGTTGGTAAGAAGACATCAAGTGGAACCATTCTTTGGAGTGATTATTTGCCAGATGAAAAAGATAATACAACAAATGGTGGAACACGTACCACAACGACGGTTAAGAAAGAACGGACAGAGGTAGAATTGAAAGATGTTAAAGATCGTAAGTTGGCGCATTTACAGTTAACGGGAACAGCGGGTGTTGCGCGTGCAGATATGGGCGCGACAGTGGCTCGGTCCGAAAAAGCGGCATTTGATCGTTTGAGTTCCTATGTGGGTTCTGGCGATGGACTGATTGCCAATATTAAAGTTTTAACAGGGTTGGATTTAACTTTGGCCCAACGGGTAAACACATTAAACATGTTGCAAGGACAACAAGTTGCGAACGAGGCGGCAAGTGCGTTACAATTTGTTGAAACAGAGTAGGAGGCGCACAATGAAGTTGAAGGTTATTTTGGGATTAGGAACAGGGCTTGCTATTTTGTGTAACGCATCGAGTGCACATGCGGCTGAAGCGGGCTTTCTTGGATTGCGTTTCTTTCAAGATCCAGTTTCTGCGGCGGTAGCTTTTATGGCGCGTGAGTGGAACCGGCACACCGAAACGATTCACTATGATATAACGAATGGTTTGGAAAAAATTAAAGAAAACATTGGTATGTATCGAGATCAGGGAAAATGTGGTATTTCTGCGACAGGTAATACGGGATGCGACCTGACGACACCAGAACAAGGGGCGGAAGAAGATGCGCAAATGGATGCTGAGGCCGCGGTGATCCCCGATAGTACGATTGCCATTATTACAGAAAGTGAATCGGATGGAAAAATCACATTGGATGGTGATAGTGATAAAAAAGAAAGTAAAAACGAAAAAGATGATACGATTGGTAGTCATGTGGTTGGTAAAAAGGGAGATAAATTTGATCAAGTTCGTGCGAATGTAACCGAGTATATCTTTATTTCGACCAAAGACAATGCGGAAGATGTGGATGCAGATTGTCGATGCGACAAGGGAACAGGAACGGTTTGTGAGGCATCGGAATGTGCTCAACAACGCCAAAATGATGCTTTATATCAAGCCTCTTTGGGGGCCTCAAGTACGGCGGATTACAATTTACAACAAATGGATAAACGCTATCAAAACGTAATTGCAGCAGTTTCTGAAATTAACGAGGTGGAAACAATTGCTGATTTTGTTGGTAAGATGGGCAGATTGTCCGTTTATGCATCAGATGCTGTAGCAAATATGATGACATTACAGACGCATGATTTGCGGGCACAATCTTATCGCAATTTGGTGTTTGGAGGTATTAATCCAGTAGATTTGTCCAAATTAGGCAAAGGAGATAAACAATGAAAAAAATTTTTTGTATCATGTTAATGGGTGTTGTTGCTGGAATGTGCTATAATGTAAGGGCGGACGTAGCTCCAAAGGGGATGTATAATGTACCAAACCCCGCCATTAATCCGATCATTATGACAGATAGTCTTAGAGGATTAATTGGAAACATTATGTCTTTAATGAAGGTTGGTCCAGAACCAGAAACGGGTGCAGTTTTAAATGTTCACCAAGAAGAGGTAGGTGCGTTGGAAGATGGTGATGAATCCTATCGTGTGGATGAGGGGACTGGCTCTGCAGATGGAGGTGGATCTTCTGATTTGGCCATTTCTGCTTATGAGTATATGAAAGAAAAAGTGTTTACGGACTCAAAACGGACACCATATGCCCCATTAAATCAGAAATTAACAGCGGGCGCCGATATGAAAAAAGTGGTAACAGACATGTTCTTTATTGAACAAGAGTCGGATAATACTGAAGCAAAACAAGCTGAAATCGTGAAGAACAGAACTGATTATTTAACAACTGTTGGTAAAGAGTACACAAGATTGGCATATGAAATGCAACAAAAGATTATTGATGATATGTCGGCTGTTAGTGCAGATATTAACGGAAATGGGTCCATTGGTGCTGTTGCGGGTATGGATCAAACATGGAAAGCCGTGAATAAAGCATTGATTGCAGATATTGGAATGCAGATTCAATTAATGGAATTGGATGCGGCAAAGTTTTTGTCCGTTCAACCAATTATGATTATGTCCGAGGAACGTCCAGAGACAAGCTATCAAGGATCTGAAGATTAGGAGGTATGTCATGAAGAAGTTGTTATTAAGTGGTTGTATGATTTTAATGCTGGTAAGCAGCTTTTCACCCAGTATTGCTGCCGATATTAATTCTGAGTATGCGGCTGCGAGTTCTTCAGCAAAAGCAAATGCAAACTCACAACAAAGTGCAGAACTTAGTAAGTCTGCAAGTGGTGGCCAGACCCCAACTCAAGTATCAAAGGCTGCCGATGGTGCAGATTATTCTGCTGGTGCTGGTGATAGTGCTGCAAAAGCGGATATTGCCATAGATATTGCCTCGTTATTTGCTGATCGGGTTATTCGTGATTTGATTGACTGGATTTTTGATGAAGGAACAAGTAATTTTATGAGTGGCGCGTTCCCTTTGTGGGCTGAAGCTACGCAGTTCAGTATTTTTATTTCTTGGAATATCGTTGATACAGCTATTACGCTTGGTCACGCAGCGGTTAATAAGTTTATGCGTGATGCAACGAATATCACAGCGTCATTTACTGGAGATGAAGGTTTTGTGACGGATAAATGGGTGGGACCACACCCAAGAAACAAAACAATAGCTATTATGGGTGATATTAGTGTGACTTCCGAGAAATTTGATGCATTAACTTTTGATCCACAAGAATATGAAGGCATGAAAGATGCGGATAAAGCTTCTGCGCGTCAATTGATGGATTATCGGTCCAATCAATTAATTCAAGATCAACGTTCGCTGTCAAACGTGGCAACGGCACAATGGGGTGTGTTGTATCGTGCACAACAACGTTCTATCAAAGGGTTGGCTAGTGCTTTGGAATTAAAATCTCAATTGGCGGCTTTGGGTGAAATTGAAAGTAAAATTTCTGCCGATTATAAAAACAAACCAAGTGCGTTAAATACTGTGGCTTCACGTCGTGCTTTGTATGATGCATTGTTGTTGTTAAGAATGAATGTGATGGCTGCGCGCACGAAATTGCGTTCGGAAACTTTGGAATTAGATTTCAAGCCAATGACAAGAGAACCCGAAGTTATGGATGATGAAGAAGAGCCGGCGCCACAGAATACGCCATCTGGTCCGCCTTTGTCACCAAAGAAGACACAATAGCGAGGGAGGAAATTCATGAAAAAAATATTATTTATTTGTGTGTGTTCTGTCGCTTTGTTTAGTACAACAGCTGAGGCTTTGCGCTTTGGTACGACGCCAGTTGTGCCGGTTGAGATGAAGACATTGACGAAGTTTTTGTCGTCGCACAACGATGCTTTGGATAAGGCGTTGGAAGTACATAATTTGATGACGGAATTGCCTTCTTTGCAAACCGTGGCAGAGCAGCAAGAAAAAATGAAAACTGAATCTCGTAAGATGAAAAAATACTTTGAGAATTTGTTGAAATGTAATGAAAAGCGATTTGGTCGGTTTAAAAATTCAAAAGAAATCTTGAAAAAGGTACGTGCTGCATATCAAGAACGTACAAAAGATTTAAAAGATGAAGAAGGGTATTATGAAGAAGACAGCATTATTCCTCGTTCTTTGGCCGAACGTGATTATCTGTGGGACAAAAAAAGAGACATTGAACAAGAAATTATGGCGGATGCTTTGACCAATAGCCGTAAATGGGGCGGGCAGCTTGTCAATCGGAAGAATCAAGATATTCCAGAAGATATGCGCATAAAGATGACGGGTACTGGTTTGGAAGAATTAATGATGGCGGAAGATGGTACTAAAAATGCTGATGTTGCCGAGATGGATATGAATAAGACATTACAACAAATGAAAGAATCCTTCATGAAACGCTTGGCAGGCGTTGGATTGTCTATTCCAGATTTCGATCCAGCTAAAACAGCGGATATCAGTAAGGTTCGCAAAGGATTAAAAGAGCTCAAAGATCAGTATATCGTTGAAGCAAAGGAATATATTGTGAAGTTGGACGAACAAGATGCTGCACACCCACGTGCTGTGGCTAAACGTGCGGCCAGGACTCGCAATAAAGCTCAGGTCTTGTCGAATGTTAAAGAACAATTCCCAGAGGCATTTGCCGAGATGGAACAATTTGATCAACAAACACCGCAACAACAACAGCTGACGGTTATTCATGCGTTGGAACAAGATGCAAATGGAACGGTTTATTTGACCGAAACGAATGCATTGGAGGTTGATCAACGTATGGGAGAAGCTAAGGCCAATAAAGCGTTGTTGAAGACCTTTACTGAGCAAGCTGATGAGATGGTGGAGGATATGCGGTCAAAGATGCCAGAGCAAGAATTCGATTTCAGCGTTTGCTCGTAAGGAGTCTTGATGGCCAATTCCGGAAGAACACCTTGGCAATTAACACGCCTGCTGATGATTCTTTGTTGGCTATTGTGGATTATAACATTTTTTATCACGGTAACTTTATTCCAAGCTGTTCTGCAGATTCACGTTGTGTCGCAGGTTGTTCAGAACGTGGAAAAAAGTTTTATGTGGTTTAGTACAGATTTAGTTCGTGCTACCCCGCTGAATGTTATTGATCGCGGTCGTTTGGATGAAATGTTGACGCGATATTACTTGGAAATGCGGTATTCTGTGATTCCTGATCGAGCTGAAATGGAGCATCGTTGGGGCGAACGTGGTATTGTGGCATATTTATCAAGTCCTGCGGTATATAAAAGTTTTCAACCAAATTCAAGTTTTTTTGACAAGGTTGATAATATGCAACCAAGCGTGGTCGACATTTTGAAGGTGGATCGTAAGGGGACATATTTTACTGTTGACTTTGACGTTTATACGTTTGATGGTTCTACAAATTGGCGAAAAGAAGCTCGTCGTGTGGTGGTGCAATATACCTATACGCCAGGGCGTAAATTATTGGGGCGATCGATATCCAATCCGTTTGGTTTTGTTGTGACACGTGTGGATGAATCTGACAGAAAATCGGCGACGCAGTAATTTTTTGATTGATAAAATTATTTAAAGTGTTAAAATGAAAACTACAAAGGGATAACAGAAAGGGTGAAAATGCAAAAAATAGTTTATACATGTTTGGCCTTGGCGGCCATTATTTTAGGGGCTTGTGGAACAATTTATGAAAAAGCACCTGTCGGAATTGGAACGGAATATTCTGAGTTGAAAAAATCCCCATGCGCCTGTTTGGAGTTAAAAAAAGCACCAGAAGTGCCAGAATGGTTCTCGTAAATTAAAGTGAGGATGCATGGCGGATCAAGAACAAACGTCTTCTCATCCACGCAATGCGCGTGAAGTTTTACAAGAAGAGCGCTATCTTTGGATGGCGCGTGCGTTTGTCGTGATGATGGTTTTGGCCATTATTTGTGATGTTATTTTATTGATTGCTTTGGCTAATGTGACGCCCGTTTTGCGTGTCCAGCCGTTTTATTTGGAAATTCAAAACAAAGACCAACAAATCGTTTCTGTGACGCGTCCTTCGCTTGAAACATTGAACTCGGATACGTTAAAAGAATCTTTGGTGCGTCAATATATTTTGGCTCGTTTTGGTGTGGGCTCTGATTTGACAGAATTGGAAGAAAGATGGGGACCAAAGGGGCCTGTTTTTTGGATGAGTGACCAATCTGTGTACGATGAATTTGTTCAAAAACAATCCGTTCCCGCTCAAAATAAAGCACGTAAAGATAACTTTATTCGTGATGTGCGCGTATTAAGCGTAAACAAAACTCATGATGGTGGACCGATGGGGTCGGATATGTGGCAGGCCGAATTGGAATTTCAAGATTCAGATAGAACAACCACAAAGCCGATTATTTCAAATTGTGTGGCAAATATGGCTACCGCTTTCCGTCCAACAAAACCTGGTTTGACATGGTCAGATCGTCTTAAAAATCCACTTGGTTTTGTTATGTTGGATTTTGGTATTAAGTGTACCCAACAAAAAACGAAAAAATAATATTTTTTTACTGGACTTTCGTTTTGTTTTTCGATAAGCTGGAATAAAGCAGTGTCTAGACATAAGGAGGAACCGGTGAAAAAAAAGATGCTTTTTAGGGGAGTTTTGCCTGTTTTGACGGGGGTTTTGGGTGTTATTGCCTCACCTGTTGTTGCTCAAATGAATTTGCCAACAGATCCTCAAGCACAACAAGTAGCGGATGCTATTGCTGGCGCTTCTGGCGAATATGACGAGGTAAATTTAGATTATATTCATCCGCTTGGTATGCAACAAAAGGCATGGAATAATCCTTTAGCACATATGGGGTCTGGGCAAAGCAAGCCGGGATATTCCAAATATAATTGGACGCCAGACACAGTGTTGCCAATACGTTTGCGCGAAGGAATGATGACATTGATCAATTTGCCAACATGGGAATTGATTGAAAAAGTTCATATTGGTGCGCCAGAATCATTCAATGGCGAGGTTGTTTCTCCAAACTCAATGCTTTTATATGCCGATCCTTCATATTTGGGTGTGGATGGAAACATGATTATTTTCGGTCGTTCTGGCAATCGTTATGTATTCTATTTGCGTAGCGAAACGTTTAATACAGACAAGATTACACAATCTGTTGTGGATGTGTTGGTGGGACCACGTTGGACGCCCGTTGCAGATGGTGGACAAATGGTTGATGGTAGCGGTGCTTCCTCTATGGCCTCGATGCCTTTGATGGCGGCGGGTTCGCCAATTTCGCGCGGTGTCAGTGGTGGCAGTTCGGCAATGGCGGTTAATTTGGCGGATGAATGGAAAAACAGCGTGCCAATGGACCCAGAAGCGTTAAAATTTGATTTGGATATGTTCTTGCCAAATCCAGATGATGTGGATATTGCGCCAGATAATGTGTGGCGTGATAATATCTTTACGTACATTGATTTAGGACCAAAAGCGTTGACTATGGTGCAACGTCCAGTTGTCAGCTTGATTGTGCAAGACACAGAAGTGCCAGTTGGCTTCAGAACACGTGGTCCAAACAGCCGCTTAATTGTTGTGGAAGCTATCGGTGATTTGGTCTTAAGAAATGGCCAAAAAGTGATTTGCATTAAGTTGCGTCGTGATCCTGCCGCTGGTTTGGAATATACCGATTATTCTGGCTTTAATGAAAAACCATATTCATATAACAGGCAATTGCCATTCCGTGGACAAGATTTGCCAAACCCAGAGGTGACTTTGTATGGTGGCACGGTCTTACATGGTCAAAATCCATATGCGCCAGCTCAAAATGGTGGCACGATGAATTTGGCCTATGCCACAGAAACGGGTGGTATGAATCCATATGCTGGTGCAATTAACCCATATTGTGATGACACAATGGGCGGCAATCGTTGTGGTGGTACGGCCGCATGGCAACCAATCCATGCCATTCCAAACGATGTGCGCAATTCATCAGCAGCCCATGCAAATATTGATGCAATTCAAGCAAATCGAAACGTGATTATGCCAATTGCTGCAAAAGAAAATATTGCGTTGGAATTTGGTACAGCTGCAGAAATTGCAGATTTGGAGAAATTATGGGAACAGATTTATTCCAACAATGCTGATTTGTTGGCCGGATATGATCCATATTACTCTGCAGATACATCAGCAACGGGCGATATGGTGGATTTGTTCCGTTTGCGTGTTGGAACTGTAAAAGATGCCGAAACTGGTGATGCGCTATGCCGGAAATTGGGACGTCGCGGTTATTCATGTTCGGTTGTCAGAATTAAATAGGGTGTAGTATGGCGGGTAGTCACGAGAGTTTATCAGAGCAATCAAGACGCAGAACCTCATGGATTTTATCTGTATTGGGGTTGATTGTGTTGATTCTCTTTGTGGCGGTTTTGTGTTCGATGCGCAAGAAAAATACACAGGTCGTGCAACGTGAGGATCGCCCCAGTTTTGTTGTTCAATCGACATTTGGAGATGACTCGGATTTCAGCGGAACGCTGCCTGAGTTTGGTGTGCGCAACGCCCAATTGGTTGTGACGCCCGATAATGTTGATTTATCACAGGTTGTTTTGGGATCTCAAGCGGAAGCCATTTTGGTGTTGCGTGCCGAAAATGGTCCGTTGGTCTTTTTGCAAAAATATCTTGCGGAATCACCAGAGGGCGGTTTTATGTTGACTGGTCCTTGTATGGAGAAAACACAATTAGAAGAGGGCGAAGAATGTTTATTGAAGGTGACTTGGGCGCCTACTATGGTGCAAACCATTCAAAATACATTGACCATTGTGTGGCGGGAAGATAATGCTCGCGTATTGCAAGATGAAAGAACTCAGATCCAATTGAAAGCTGGCTCGACAGATTCAAAGGAATGTGTGTGCTGTGAAATAGAAAAAGATAAAGATCCGAAAGTGCCTCGTAAAGTGGTTGGTATCGATGGTCAAGAACGTGAATTAAAGGATGGCGAAAAGGTCGTTGGTGAAGTTATTTTGGATGAAGATGGAAATGTGGTCGCAATTGTTGAACCAGAACGTGTCGCCTTGGGATTGAACAACGAATATTTAGGACGTGTGACGGACCGTCGGACTGTTGAAAATAAAAATGGTGAAGTGTTGGGCCGGTTGTTGGGTGATGACACATTGGTTGATTCCGAATTTCATATATTGGGTGCCGCTGTGCCGTTGGTTTCTGTGTTGGATGCCCAAGGTGTTATCATTGGTAAGATGGTGGCTGATGATGATGGTGCGCGTGTTGTTGACGCGGAAGGTAATGTAATCGGTACGCCACGTGTCGATAAATCGGTGGTGGATAAAGCTGGTTTCCAAATTGGTATGTTGCGAGATTGGGGTGCAGCTTTGGATTTGTCTGGTAATTATATGGGTGTCATTTTGCCGACTGGTGCAATTATTGGTACCGATAAAAAGATTATGGGCTATATCCAACAAAATGGCTTTGTGACAAATGATGCTGGTGCGCTGGTTGGCGGTGTTGTGCCAAAAGGTGCTGGTGTGGGAACGGGATGCCGTTCGTACGGAACCGTTGCATTGACTGGTCAGGTGAAAGATACATATGGACAAGTAATCGGTCGTGTGTTGCTAGATGGGGCGGTTGTAGACACCAACTTCAATGAAATTGGTTCTGTGGTAAATCAAGGTTTGATTGTGAACATGAAAGGCGACGTTGTTGGCTTTGTCAATTCCGAAGGAAAAGGTGTTGATGGCAAAGGCAATTTGATGGGATGTGTTTCACCAAACGGTATGGTGGCCGCAGGCAAAACGGTTGTGGGTGGTGTGTTGCAAAAAGGATATGTGACAGGCGAAAGCTGTGGTGTTGTGGGTTCTGTTTACCCAGATGCGCGCGTCATGTCGGCCGAGGTGCGTGAGGTTGGTAAAGTGCGTGCGGATGGATACGTTATTAATGGCAATAACAAAAGAATAGGTGCTGTTGTGCCGCACGGAACAGTGTTGGCCGAAGGATGCCGTTTGGTTGGTGTAATTTCTGTGACAGGGCAAGTGTTGAATCAACAAAATATGTCCGTTGGTTGTATCAACATGGAAAAGAAAGCGGTTGATACGGATGGGCGTGAGGTTGGTAAAATTACGCCAACAGGTCCCGTTTTGGCGGCAGATGGTTCATTGATCGGTCGTGCGCGGTACGATGGTCGGATTGTTGATAAAGCGGGCAAGGTTGTTGATTGCGTCAGCCCAGAAGGTACGGGTGTTGGAACAAAACGGGGTGTGGTGTTGGATGAAAATGGTTTGCCGACCGGATGGACAGCGTTGGCAGGCAAGTGCTATAACGAGCGCAACGAAGAAGTGGGAACTATTGCGTTTAATGGTTGGGTTTCGGATAAAGAAGGCAAAATGATTGGCTTTATGCCAGCAGATGGTGTTGTGTTTGGATTAGATGGTGCTGTTTTAGGAAGCTATAATCAATTGATGGGAACTGCTGTCAATACAAAGGGTGATCCTTTGGGACGTGTGATGCCAGATGGAACCGTTTTGAATCCGGATGGACATAAAATTTTAGGTTCTTTAATTCCTGAGGGGGCAACATTCCTTGCGTTAGATGGTACTGTTTTAGGAAAATTAAATTATGAAGGACAATTACTGAACGAGGCTGGACAATCGGCTGGACGTGTTTTGTCAGATGGTGCTGTATATAATGCTGAAAACGCTTTAATTGGTGGTGTGATTAAATCTGGTGTTGTTTTGGCAGCCAATGGATCCGAGGTTGGATTTGCAAGTTCAAACGGAGATGTGCTTTCCAAAGGAACACGGATTGCAAATTTGTTGCCAAATGGATTGGCTGTGACACCAGATAACCGCGTGTTGGGTCGGTTATGGGATAATATGGCTGTCGCTGTGTCGGCTAGCGGCGTAATTGGCCCCGTTGTACCTCGCGCAACGGCTGGCAATAATTCTACATACCAAGCGGCTGTGTACGATAAAAATGGCAACTATGTTGGCGCGATGTCTGGATATGGTGTTTTGTTGAACAGTGATGGTCGTTTGGGGGGCACAACTTTCCCTGTTACAATGGTTGTCAACGTGGATCATGAATTGATCGGTTGGGTTGGATTCAGAGGGATGGTCATGAATGCAGAAGGACAAATTATTGGCCAGTTAAGTCAAAATGGATTGATAATGAATTCAACGGGTGCAATTGTTGGAACTGTGTTGTCCAAAGGAACGGTTGTTGATGGCCGCGGTGGCTTTGTTGGACGTGTGGCAGCCAATGGTGGTGTTTATAATGGAGCTGGAGCAACGGGATTGTTTGTTGGTCCACAGGCCTATATTTTCAATGAAGATATGTCAATTAATGCTCGCGTATTAAAGGATGGTTTGGCGATTAATTCTTCTGGTCAAGTATTGGGATGGACGAGCTTTGCGGGACAAGTGATGAATTCCGAGGGGACAATAGGTGCCGTGGCTTTGGATAATCGTGTAAGCAATACCGAAGGCGAATTGGTGGCAAGTTATGTTCCATTGGGTGCGCCATCCGTTCATGAAGATGAAAAAATGTGTGCGGTGGTTGCGGAAAATGGTGCGGCTGTTTCAGCCAGCGGACGTGCGATTGGAACGGTTATGGCCCCTGATTATGTCGTGCAAAATAATTTGATTGTAGGACGCATTCGTCCAAATTCGTTGTTTGTTCGCAATTTGACAAATTCAGGTTTAACGGGGATTGTAGATTTGGATGGTATGGTGTATCGAGCCAATACAGCTCGACAAGCTGGCACAATGGAAATGAACGATTTGGTTGTTGACTCCACCAAGAAAGTTGTTGCTGGATTGGTCGGAACAGGTTTTGCAACATCCAACAATTTGAAATCTTTGGGGCGCGAAGATTATACGGGTTCTGTATGGTTGGCTGGTAAAGTTATTGGTTCTGCTTCGGCAATTAACGTGGTTGAACAAGGTGAAACCATAACGGGTGGTATTTTTGAACCCGCTGTTATTGTAGATCGTAACGGACTTGAAATTGGTCGTTCGGACGCGTTGGCGACTGTGACGGACAAAACGGGCAAAAAGATTGCCTCTCGGATGGCTTTCTATTCTGCTTTAACACCAGAAACTCTGTGGGCAGGAGGACCTATTCGGACGGGCGCCGTCATCGATGACTATGCGCGCAAAGTCGGAACTGTTGCGGGTGATGGTTTGATTATGGCGGGTGGATCGTTAAAGGGCCGTATCTTGTCGGATGGCAGTGCCGCAGCTGTTGCAAGTAAGTCTGTATATAATCCAATGCCATATACGGGCCATTTAGTAACACAAGGTTTGCCAATTGGATATAACAAATCTGTTTTGGGCCGGACAACCATACAAGGAGATTTGCTTGATGCCTCTGATAAGGTTGTTTTCCAAGAATTGGATGACGCTTCTATTTTGGGTAAGGCAAGACCTTTGGAAGGTATGGTGTTGCCATTCAGACCAGCTGTTTCTCAAAATAATACATTATTGGGCGTGTTGGATGGCAGCGGAAAAGTTGTTGATCACAGTGGTAACGAAATTGGACCTATTGTCAGCAATGGTGCGGTTAAAGGTGACCATGAGTTGAAAATTTTGGGATCCTTGATTCCAGAAACATTGGTGGTGAATGAATGTAAGGTAATTGGTCAAACATCTTATAATGGTGACGTTATCAATGGTCAAGGTAATACAATTGGTCGCATGCAAGCAGATCAATGGGCAGAAGATCCACAAGGCAAACGTTTGGGACGCTCGGTGCGTCATGGTCCTGTGATGAGTCCAACCCATCCAGCCATTTATTTGGGTCGTACGATGCCAGATTCAACCGTGGTTGATACGGATGGTGCGCTGTTGGGGTGTGCGCAAAATGATAAGATTGTGAAAGACGCCAATGGCAATATGTTGGGTGCTGTGATTGATCGTGGTCCTGTGTTTAACAAAGCGGGCGACATGTATGGTCGTGTGGACGCTATGGGGCGTGTGATCGGTGTGGATAATGAAGTATTGGGATACATTATCGGTGATGGAACGGATCGGGCGTTTGATTTCAATGGAAATGAAATTGGCCGCATGGTTTCGAAAACAGATGAAATTTTGTTTGACGAAAATGGCAAGTTTATCGGTACGTTCGATTTGGAAGGATATCGCAAAGACGCGGATGGAAACATCTTGTTCCGCGTGGGTAAAGATGGTACGATTTATGATAAATGGGGCAACCCAATTGGTAAGTTGGGTGATGGTATGGATTACATATACCTGTACGACATGCAAGATAAGATTGTGGGTCGTTTGAATGGTTGTGATTTGCAAAAAATACCAGGTAATGAAAAAATGGGTTCTATTTTGGCAAATGGTGATATTCGTGATCCAAATAATGAATTGATTTTGACCACAAGCGCGGATGGCAAAGTGTATAATCCAGACGGAACACAATATGGTCGTTTTGCCGGTGTCGGATTGGATTTGCGTCGATGCGGTTTGTCATCCAGTAACGTTGGCGCTGGCCGTAAAATTACATGGGGCCACAAGCAATACAACATTGATGAGGGCGGTATGATTACAGATAACACAGGACGAGTTGTTGGTGGTTGGGATGCTGTGAATAATCGCCCATATATTTGGGATACGGCTGCTGAACAAGAGGAAATGAGAGAGCCGCCTCCTGCACCAAAGGTTCCGAAGATCCCATCTGAAGTCAGAGCTACCTTTGATGATTTACAAAAGAAGCGGCGCGCTCAGATGAGAGAAAAAATAGGTGGTCAACCTGCGATTATTCCTGGACCTGAAATTTTAGCGCGCGCTAAAGGACATAAGGATAAGGATTGGTCAAGTGTTGGAACAAGCAAAAGTAATATTTCTACATGGCCAGTGGATATGTCCAGAGTGTTGTTAGCGGATAAAGCCGTGCCAGCGGTTTTGGTGCGTTCGATAGATTCTCGCTATCCAAGTGTGCCTGTGACGGCTATTGTGGAACGGCATATTTATGCAGAAGAAGGTCGTAATATCTTGATTCCAGCGGGCAGTCGTTTGATTGGACAAGCAACATCTGGCAATGGTGTGTTTGGCGCTGATCAGGCCGCGAAAATTGATATTTCATGGAAACGGCTTATTCGTCCAGATGGCGCTGCATTTAAGTTTGAAGCGGTGTCTGGTGATGCACAAGGTCGTGGTGGTGTGGCGGCTTATTTGGATTTGCAGTTGATGAAAAAGTTCATGTTGCCGTTTGTATCCACACTTGGACAATGGCCAATCTTGAAAGCAACCGAATGGAACGAAAAAGACAGTGTGGCTTCCACAACGCAAAACGCTTCTGGTGGAACAACCTCTCAAACAGCGGCATCGCAAACCCGTACAGCATTTATCGCCAACTTCAAAGAGATGTGGGATAAGTTGATGGAAATGGCTGAGGAAGTGCCGAATATTGTTTATGTGCCTGCTGGTACGCGTTTAACAGCCTTTGCAAGCGAAGATTTGTGGTTGCGCTCTGTGGAGGACGACGAAGAAGACATGAAAAAAGAGTTTGGTTTCTCGCCTGGTGCTCTGTTACCTAAGAATGGTTCTTGGCTTGGTGAGCGGAAGCAAAAATCAGAAACAGGTGGCGGTCGTTCATCAAGAGAGGATAAAGAACCAACGCCTCCACCCCAAGAGGATCGTATTTATGCGCCAGAAGATATTGATGATAGAGTTGTGAATCCTGTGAACAAACAACCCGAACAGCCACCGGCATATTTCTAAGGAGTTAGCATGGGAACAAGACCTGAATCGCAACGTATTTTGGAAATGGCTTTGAAACCGCTGTCTTATTGGTATAGCCAAGATAACGTGGAAGACGTGGCTGTGAACAATCCTGGTGGCATTTGGTTGCGTTTGCGTGGACGTCATGCCCATCCTTGGCATTATTATGAAGATCCAAAATTGACGCGCGAATATTTGCGTAACATTATGTACATTATTGCGAACAGCCAGGACAAACCCTTTGGTGATGAGGTGGGGGTGCCGGCGGTGTATACGGAATTGCCGGGAGGTCACCGTTTTGCTGGTATTATCGGCCAAAACGTCAAATATGATGATGACGATTTGGAGGGTGGTGTGGCTTTGGATATTCGTGTTTATAAACCAGATGTAGACATTCACATGGACCAGTTTGGGCTTGTTCAAGGGGGACGTTTGCACCAAATCAACAAGCTGAAAAATGTGGAAGATCCAGACGATCCATATGAACGTTTATTACTTTCCATTAAACGTGGCGATCATATTTTGGTCAGCGGTGGTACGGCGACAGGTAAAACAACATTTTTGAATAATATGTTGAAGTTGTTGGATGAACACAAACGCATTATTACAATCGAAGATACACGCGAATTGATTGTGCATCAAAAGAATCGGGTGCATTTAGTGTTGGCTCGTACCGAAGCAAACAACAAGTTTGATTATGCACAAGTGGTGGATTTGGTGGTGCGTTTTACGCCAGATGCGATTATCGGCGGAGAAATTTCAACAACGAATGCGGGGGCTATTTGGGAATTGATGAACTCTGGTCACGATAACTGTTTTGCGACCATTCACGCTGAAAATCCAGAGGCAGCTTATCAAGCTTTTATTTCGCGTATCATGCATACAAATCCTGCGTTAGATCAAGAAAAAACACATAAAGAAATGCGTGAAAAATTGCGTGTGGTCCAAATCAACCGCGATGGTAATATCCGTGCTATTACGGCAATTACGTAAGGGGGATTTGGCATGACAAAAGTATTGACGCTTTCAATTGCACGAACCGCAGATGGCAACAACTTGCCATTACCAAGTTATTCGTCAAAATATCATATGGGCTTAAATTTACAGGCAGCGGTGCCGACAGCTTTGCGTTTGGAACCAGGGGATCGTGCTTATGTGCCAACAGGATTTGCAATTGGTATTCCCGATGGTTATTGTGGTTTGGTGGTTAGTCAGCCCCAAATTGCTAAAGAACAGGGATTGATCGTATTGGATGGACCGCAGGTTGTGCATCCCGCTGATCGTGGCGCTTTGTTTATGTTGCTGCAAAATATGTCTTCTCATGTGGTTGTGTTGCATCGGGGGGATGTGGTGGCTCAGTTGATTATTGAGCCCGTCGTTCAAGCAACATGGAACGATTTAAGTGCGGTAAATGGTGTGGTTGGAGGAATGACAAAAACGACAGATGTTGTTGTCGATTCTGCAAAACCAATGGAAACAGAATCGGATCAAGATAAAATGAAAACATCCAAACGGACGTATAAAAGTCCGCGAAATCGTTTTTCAGAAGAGGATGAAAATGAAGAAGAGCGGTAGTATTGTGTTGTTGGCTTTGTGTTTGTTCTCTGGTGCTGTAATGGCGCAGGAAAAGGGTTTCTATTCCTTGGGATTTGAAAAAGTGAATTTGCGTGTAGGCCCAGCGGAACGTTTCCCCATCAAATGGGTGTATCAAGAAAAACATTATCCAGTAGAAGTGCTTGATAGCTTTGAAAATTGGCGCCAAGTACGCGAGGTTGATGGTACCATTGGTTGGGTTCATCAAAAGATGCTGAAAGAAGCCCGCTATGTGTTAATTCAAGAAGAGGATAAGTTGTTATCCAGCCCGTCTGTTTCGGGCAAGGTTGTGGCCTATGTTCAACCTGGTGTAATTGCACGCGTTCATTCGTGCCCAGCGGGTGATTATTGTTTGTTGCAATTCACACATGAAGACAAAAAAATCGAAGGATGGTTTCCACGCCGTTTTGTGTGGGGCCTTTATGATGGCGAAGTCATTGAATAATTATTTACAAGTATAAAAAGCTGTGGATGGATTAACCAACTTGCAAGAAAAGTGTTGTTTTTCTTCAAAAACAGCTTTGCGTTTTGTCCGGGCACACGCTTGTTTAGCCAGTTCTTGTACCGCTTCTTCGTCGTGCCACAAAGGATTATAGCAAATCGCGGGCCGATCGTTGGAAGATTGTCCGACGGTAGGGATTTGACCTGCCTCACGGCGCATATCTTCGAATGGTTCAAATTGCGAACACGCTGTCAATAAGGTGGCCAATAAAATCACCGTTGTTTTTTTCATTTTTCCAAATGCACCACCCGTTGCGGAAAGGGAATTTCAATGTTGTTTTCCTTAAAAGCATCCCAAATGGCAAACATAATGCGGCTTTTGGTTGCCAAGCCCTTTGTTACGTCCGTGAATACTCCACGAAGCTCAAATTGAACGCTGCTGTCTGCAAAGTCTGTCAGCAAGACAAATGGAGCGGGATCTTTCATTAGTCCTGTGTCTTTTTGGGCAATGTCTAATAACAATTTTTCCACAAGGCGCAAATCGGAATTATAAGAAACGCCAACGGAAATGACCATGCGGCCCAAGGAATTGCTCTTTGTGACGTTTTCCAGTGCATTTGAAAGCACATCTGCATTCGGAATTAAAACGTTCGTTTTTGAGAATGTTTCCAATTCCGTGGAACGAATGTGAATGTTTTTCACAATGCCTTCGTGTCCGTTGACCTTAATCCAATCGCCCTTACGAATAGGCCGTTCAAATAAAATCAATAAGCCAGAAATGAAGTTGTTGACAATGTGTTGCAAGCCAAAGCCGATACCAACGGATAAGGCGCCTAAAATCACGGCAAGGCTTTGTAAATTGACACCAAGCAGCGATAAACCGCCCCATGCAGCAACAACCCAGCCCAAATACCCCAAGAGTGTCACAAATGAATAGTAAATGCCCTTGTCGATTTTATCGTGGCTTTGGATCCATTTTATCATTGTGCGTTTGATAACGCGGAAAATGGTCAAGATGACCCAAACAAACAAAATAGCCTTTAAAATGGCGGCATAATTGATTTTGCTCCATTTAAAATCTGGGAAAATGACCGCAATCGTTTCGGGATACATGATGGCATAGCCCACCAACCCCAATAAAATCGCCCAAATAATTACGTGAAACAGAACAGCCACCCACGTTGGCATCATAAATGGCTTGCGTGTTTTTGGTTCTTTTTCCATTTTGTCTCCTCTTACAAAATTCGGAATAGTTATTCAGCAGAATCGGTACCAGCCAAACAAGCCTCAATCTTGGCTTGTGCTTCCGCTTCGGGAATGCCATGAATGACGGCATATTCTGGTGCCAAGCGGCCCATCGCCTTTTCATAGAGCTGACGCTCGCTGTATGTTTGCGTCGCAATGGCAGGATCTTTGTAAAGTTCGCGAATCACTTCTGCTAAAGCCACAGGATCGCCAGATCCGATTTTTGTTGTGTACTCAGCGGAACGTTTGCTCCATTGAACACGTTTGGCTTTTGCTTTTTTGCGTAATACTTTTTCGACGGTTTCCATCATCACAGGTGTCGCCACTTGGCGTAAGCCCTTGTCTAAGGCTTGATTTGACGGAATTTTCATGGTCATTTTATCTTTTGTAAAATGAATGGCTAATAAATCTAGGTTTTGCCCAGCAACGGTCGTCGTTTGTCGCTCTGTCACTTGCCCCACACCATGCGCAGGATAAACAACAAAATCACCGGGATTGAATGTATAATCTTTTGACATCATTTCTCCGTTTCATTTTCGTTTTTCCCTCAACGATAGGCAGTGTAGCACATTTTTCGGGGAAAAACCAGTAAAAAAACACAAAAAAACAAAAAATTTTCAAGACGTTAGAAAAAGGTTGATTTTTGCCGTAAAATCTGGTATAATCGCGAAATTGTGTGGGGCCTGTAGCTCAGTTGGTTAGAGCTGTCCGCTCATAACGGATAGGTCGTGGGTTCAAGTCCTACCGGGCCCACCAAAAGTCCAGCAAAGCCAGTCTTTGCTGGCATTTTTTTATTTTTAAGCATTTGTGAAAGTTCGATAGCAACCCCTCTAAAAACCGCTAAAATCCGTAATTTATCGAACTTTTGTAAGCCACCCCTTATAAAACAAGAACTTATCTGAGTTCAAGTCTAACCGGGGTGTTTGTGGATTTTTACGTCATTATATGCCTAATATTTATGAAAGTTAGAGTGTTGAGGGGTAGTTTAGTTGGTCGTGACTTTCTGTTTTTGATTTTTACCAGTTACAATGCCCTTGTCAACGTACACTAGGTCTTCCCACTCTTCAATATCCATATATCCACCGGCTGTTCTTGTGACAGATCCTCCTGAATTGAACCCATTTGTTGTTCCATAATGATGAACAGAGTTATCAAAGTTATTCCAATATGATTTGCCATTATAATAATTTGATGTTGTTCCGAAAGAATATGTCGAAGAAACTGCAGGGATATTCTTTCTACTTGCATTACGGTATATTAACACGGTTGTATTGTTATTAATTTTGTATTCTTTATCGGGAACACCATATTTGACCACAAAATCCTCTTTAGACATGCCTAAAATACCATCTTTTATATTATTCTTTTTAATTTCATCTATTAGTGCATACCATTCTTTTGAGTTACGTTTTTCTTGCATAACAGGAGATTGTAATTTTGTTAACAAAATAGTTTTATATGGTATTTGCACCTCATATTTTTTCAAAATTTCATTGGCATGCATTGGGTTTTCACTAATTTCACTTAATGCGTAGCCTTGATAATAATCTTTCATATAACTATCAAAGAATTTCTTGATTTTCTTTTGTTCTTGAGGATATTTTTCCAACAATGCATCATAATCTTGTGTGGTTGGAGTATAACCCTTTTTAATTAATCTAGAGGTATCATCCAATAACTCTTGCAGGCTGCCTGTATTGTTTTCATAATATGCATAAAGGTCACAATGAGTTGGATTGTGTCCTGCAT